>JAEEGJ010005939.1_pt1 | contig 37461 bp, 31 predicted proteins | sample 8958761 | NCBI WGS metagenome assembly JAEEGJ01 (sample SAMN16246546, study PRJNA631951) | gut metagenome | biome: gut microbiome; feature: rumen; material: RS-attached | host: Bos | place: Iran: Karaj | collected 2018-10
AAGTATCAGATCACCACGCGATTATTCCTACAGAAAATGTTTCGGATGCTGATTACTCAGAAATCCCATCCGGTGAACAAAAGATTCTTGGTCTTGTAACTGCAAGGATTCTTTCTTCTGTAGGAGATTCGGCTGAGATTACAGAGTATGCCCTAGAAGTGGAATGTGCCGGTGAAGTATTTAAGGCTAAGAGTAAGTGCATCACAAGGCCTGGATGGCATCTATTGGAAGACTGGATTCTTGGAAAAAAGCAGGACGAGGAGGAAGAAGACTCTGGTAAAAAAGATGATGGTGGTTCACATGGCATTTTGGAAATCTTGGAAGCGGATGCTTCTCTTTTATCAGAAGGTCGTGAGATTCCTGCCAGAGATCCTAAGGTAAAGGAAGGAAAAACAACTCCTAAGAAACGATTTACCGAAGACTCACTTCTTTCTGCTATGGAATCAGCCGGTGCTAAAGATATGCCGGATGAGGTAGAGCGTAAAGGACTTGGTACTCCTGCAACACGCGCTGGTGTAATTGAAAAGCTGGTTCGTATCGGTTTTGTAGAACGACAGGGAAATAAGAAGACCAAATATCTAGTTCCAACTGATAAGGGAACTTCTCTTATTACTGTCATGCCGGAACAGATTCAGTCTGCATCTATGACAGCTGAGTGGGAGCAGAAACTACTGGAAGTGGAAAAACAGGATATTGCATCGGAAGACTTTATGGCTGAAATCAAGGATATGATTGTTGAGCTGATTGAGACCTATGAGCCGGTAAAGGGTGCAGATAAACTCTTTCCACCTCGTCAGTACAAACAGTATAAAAAGTATCCGAAGAAAGGAGCATCCAGATGGCAAAGATGAAGAAAATCAGAAAATGGGATGAAGTCACAGGTAATGCAGTAGAGGAACAGATTCCTGAGTCCATTGATTCGATAGAGGATGTTGGTGCAGGTCCATCTATCAGCAGAAATCATATGCGCGGTATCGAGGATATGGTGGAACAGAATGATAATTCATTTGACGGAATCATCAATAATGTGCCTGCAGCTCCTGTGCCGGATTTTGCAGAAATCAATGAAAAGGCAGATCAGGAGGATATTATTGCAGATACCAAGGCTTCTGTGATGGAGAAGATAAAAGAGCAGCAGGAAAAAGTGAAGCTGGCTCCAATACCGGAACCTGAGAAGAAGACTCCTGTGATTTGTCCCTGCAGGGAGATGTGATCATGAATAACAGAACGGAGCAGTTTCATTTCTTTGCAACTCCTGAGGAAGCTAAACTGATTCGTGACAGGGAGAAAGAAATCGGCATCTTAAATGAGAGTGCTTATCTTCGCAAAATGGCGATTGATGGTTATCTCATCCAGATGGATTTAAGTGATGTCAAAGAGGCTGTAAGGCTTCTTGGCATCACATCTTCCAATATGAATCAGTATGCAAAGAAAGCAAATGAAACCGGAAGTATCTACAAAGAAGATATCGATGATATCAGACTTCATCAGGAAGAACTTTGGAAAGTGATGAAGGAAATACTAAAGCGCCTGTCTACGATTTAGGGAAGGAGGTGGATACGCATGGCGGCTACAAGACTTATCACGATGCATCAGAATAAAGGTAAAAGCGTAGCGAAGTCTCTTAGCGACAGAACAGATTATGCCAAGAATGGAGAGAAGACCGAAAATGGTCAATTCATCAGTTCCTACGCCTGCCAGGCTGAGAGTGTTGATGAAGAATTCATGCTATCAAAAAGAGAATATGAACGTCTGACAGGAAGACATCCTAGGGGCAATATCATCGCTTATCAGATCAGGCAATCCTTTAAGCCGGGAGAAATCACACCGGAGGAAGCAAATCAGGTAGGCTATGAAACCGCCATGCGATTTACCAAAGGCAATCATGCTTTTATCGTAGCGACTCATACGGATAAGGCGCATATTCATAATCACATCATCTTTAATTCTACGAGTCTTGACTGCACCCATAAGTTTAGAGATTTCTTTTTTGTTGGTCTTGCTTTACAGAGATTATCAGATATCATCTGCCTAGAGCATGGTCTGTCTGTCATAGAAAAGAAGAAGCCAAGTGAGCGTGTTAAGCGAACGACCTATCCTGAGAAGAAATCCTTTCGTGATAATATTAGAGATGCAATTGATCAGATTCTTAAGGAAGGCAGCGCAAAAGATTTCGATGAGCTGCTTTATAAACTGGAAGATGCCGGATACGAGATTAAGCGTGGAAAGCATATTTCGCTAAAAGGAAAAGAGCAGAAAAGGTTCATTCGACTACGTTCCCTGGGTGATGGTTATACAGAAGATGACCTTAAGAAGATTCTTGCTGGTGAGATGGAGCATGCTTTCTACGATAATGAAAAAGCTGAAAAACAGCCGAAGACTTATCAGCGGAAAAAGGAAGATCATGAGTTTGACCTTCTTATCGATATTCAAAAGAAGCTGGCTCAGGGTAAAGGAAAATATTATGTCCGCTTTGCCAAGAACTTTAATACAAAGCAGGTGGCCAAGGCAGTTTTGTTTTTGAAGCAGCATGGCATCCGAAGCTATGATGCGCTGGAGAAAAAAGTACAAACTGCTGTAATTTCTTTTAATGAATTATCAGCATCCATCAAGGAGAGGGAAAAGCGGTTAGCTGAGATTCAGGTTCTAAAGACTCACATCATAAACTACGTTAAGACTAAAGACGTATATGCGGATTATCGTAAATGCGGATATAGTAAGAAGTTCTTGGAAGAGCATAGGCAGGAAATTCTACTTCATAAAGCTGCGAAGAATGCCTTTGATGAGCTTCATGTAAAGAAGATTCCGAAGGTAAAAGAACTGAATGCTGAATATGCGGAAATCCTTGCAGAAAAGAAAAAGCTATATGGTGAATATCGCCAGGCTAAGAAAGATATGCAGGAGATCCAAAGAGCAAAATACGATATCGACCAGTTCTTAAAAGACGATGAAGAGCAGAAGAAGGAACGTACCAGAAAACGAGGAATCACTCTATAAATCTATCGGGGAATTTGTAAGTTTCGTACTTGCAGGTTCCCCGTCTTTTTTCATTTCTGAAAAGATTTCCAACTGAGGATATTAGCGATTCGTAAGAATTGCGTAGCCAGCCTAAAAGGCTGTTCAAGGGGATTGGGGATGTGCCTCCAACGAGCGAAAAGTAGCTTTCTGTACAAGAAAGCACTGCTCGCCACTTTGCGAAGACGCGCCCTAACACCATCAAAGATGGTGCCGCGCGAAGAGCGGGATAAATTAGTAAAAAAATAGAATGCAGTTATTTACAAAAATATTTTCAATTGAGTCCTTTAAAATGTGCAGCTTGTGATATAATGAATATATTAATTACTGTTAGTCTAGTAGGAGGGGGATTTTGTTGAAAAATATAATTAAGAAGAATAAATGGTATGCAAAGATGAAGAGGATTGTAAAACTTCCGCAAGTACAATTGTTTACCGTTTTGTTAATGCTAGCAGTTGTCATGATTATTATTTCAAGCTGTATGACGAATTCTTTTTGGTCATCGTTTTTCTCTAATATTTCTGCTGGTTTGTTTACTGGATTAGTAATATGTTTTATCGGTGGAAGAAAGGCAGTTTATATTAATCGTCTTGAAGAAGAAAAGACATGGTTAGAACAACTTCATAATATGATTCTTGAGTTTTTTGAAATGATGGCTGCCTTCAAAAAGAAAGAATATGGTGATCAAGATGAATATGAATTTGTATATGATCTTGTTTGCAAAGCAAATTGGGTAAATGAGTTTATATCTCAGAGTCAATTTGATAAGAATAGTTCTTTTGATGGAAATTTGTTGTGTAAAGAGAAACTAGGGTATGATTCATATTCCAAAATTGAAGAGTTACTAACAATCCGTGAAGAAATCATTGGAGAGAACTGGAATCGAAAAGATATAGTAAAACTATTTGAGTCGGTCGATAAGGATTACTGGTTATTAAATCATAATGTTTATAGAAAAATCGAATCAATTAATTCTGATATTAGTACATGTGGTAAGTCGATTATTTAGGAGAAAATAGTATGTCTAGAGGTACAAATCAAAAGTTTAAGTTCACTTATCTAATGAAAATGATGCAGGAAAAGACTGATGATGATCACGCTCTTACGATGCCACAGATTATGGAAGAACTTGAAAAATATGGTGTGACCGCAGAAAGAAAAAGTATCTATGCAGACTTTGCTGATATGGAAAAGTTTGGTGTAGAGATTATCAAAGAGCAGATTGGACGTGAGACGTATTATCACGTTGGAACCAGAGCGTTTGAACTTGCAGAGGTAAAGCTTTTAGTTGATGCTATTCAATCATCAAAGTTTATTACGCAAACCAAATCGAGGGACCTTATCACTAAGATGAAGTCATTTGTTAGCCAGTATCAAGGAAGCACATTACAACGTCAGGTCATTATTGATGATCGTGTAAAATCTATGAATGAAAGTGTTTTCTATAATGTTGATGAGGTATATACGGCGATTAATGAAAATAAGAAAATCCGATTTAAGTATTACAAGTGGGATATAAACAAAAAGCTGATTGCGCGAAAAGGTGGCGATTGGTTTGAACTCAGTCCATGGGGACTTACCTGGGCAGATGAGAATTACTATATGATTGCTTATGATGAGTGGGATGGTAATGTTAAAACTTATCGAGTAGACAAGATGATGAGAATCTCGATTTTAGATGAAAAGCGTGAAGGACAGAAAGAGTTTAAGGCGTTTGATATGTCTAAGCTTTCTAAAACAACTTTTGGGATGTATGGCGGTCATAAGAAAAGAGTGAAGATTCAATTTGAAAATAGTATGTGTGGAGTTTTTCTAGACCGCTTTGGAAAAGAAGATATTAATTTTAAACCTATCGGGAAAAATTGGAGCGAGTTTAGTGTTGAAGTCAGTGTAAGCCAACATTTCTTTGGATGGCTGTTTGGCATGGGACCTAAAGTTAGACTTGTTGGACCGGATGATGTAGTTGAAGAATTAAAAAAATATGGAAAAGAGTATTTTGAAAACATGGAGGGAAAGTAAAAATGGCAAAGCTAGAAATATTACCTAAGAGGTTAGATGTATTAGAGGTAAATAGTACGGAGTCAGTATTTCGAATTAACATTGATATTTTGAATGAGGCTTTTGGGGTTGGTCGAGGCATGTATGCTAAGGCAGTATATCCGGATAAGAAAAATAGCGATATTCCGGGAACAAAGCCGGGAGACAGATATATCATTTGGATGCCAAAACTATACGGTAATACTTCGGAATGGAAAAATGTTGTTAGTGAAGATGGCACTGAAATATATGAAGTGGCCGAAGGTAGTAGAACTGAAGATTGGATTGATGAAGATTCAGATCTTGACGTGTTGCGTTTGGTTTTTGTTAAGGATTCGGCCAAAAGCCCTTATAGATTTGTAGGAGTATTTAAAAGTGGAAAGATGGAGTTTTGCAAACATACATATTGTAGAATTGCATCAAAAGTAAGGATAATTGGTGATCCGGTGACAAAGATAGAACTGTTGGATGATAATAGATAGTTTTGAGGCTTGGGAGAAAATTCCCAAGTCTTTTTTTGCGTTTTTTTAGCTGGTGTTTTTAACGTACAGGTCAGAGTGTAAAGTGATAACATCAAAAGAATTGTTATGAACGAATAAAAGCCGGAGGTGTTGAAATGTTTGGATTTGATTGGACAGGTGATGGGAAAGAAAGCTTAATCGATGATCTGATTACTTTGGATGTTTTGGGGCTTTTGGATGATGAAGATGAGTCAAACGAAGAGGATGAGGATGATGAATAGAATTATATATTGGCTTCAACGGAAAAAACGTATTAAAGAAAAAAGATGCGGTCAGTGTTGTCTGACTTGTCCTTATTATAAAGAGTGTAGTGGCGAAGGTTTAGTTGATTTTTTAGGAAGGAGAACCTGGTATGAACGAATTAGTAATTGATAATGGTGTTGTTATAGATGATGCTGAAGCTGTATTAGAAGGTATTTCAAAACTTAGTGGAAAAAACATTTCTAGTGCAGAGACATTCAAGAAGTTTATTAATAATGAAAAGGCAACAAAATTCTATATTGATAGCAAGTGTGCATGTAAGATGCAGCCGGATCGTGACACGGTTTACCTTTGGCTTGATAGTGGATTTACGGATTATTATGGCAATCCAATTATGATTTCCTTGCTTAATTCATATGGAGAGTATCGTGGGCATTACTTTGGATCATTTCAGACGCTTTCGAATGCAATTAGAGGTTTCTTCCCAAGAAACATAAAGGATATCAATAGGAATCTCGGAAGCCTTAGAAATAAGTATGAATACAAAATTGCAGACCGTAAGATAAAGCATATTGAAGATGAAAATGAGTTTTTCTTGTCATTATGTAATGAAGATGAACCACTTGGAACAATGAGCTTCGTTCTTGAAAAAATACACGTTGATTTGGCAGAAGATAGACAGGAAATCGAGGAAGAGGTCATTGAAGAGGATGATGTTAAAGAACCTGCTTACGATATGAATTTCCGCGAGAAAGAAATTACAATTGGTCTTCTCTTAGAGACTATTGATGGAATGCAGAATTACATTGATGAGTTGCTTGGTGAAATAGAGAAGTTCAATTCGGAAGACAAGGTGAGAATGGCTGAACTTGAAGCCAAAAATGAAGAGTATAAAGCTGCACTTGTTCGAATGCGTAGTTTTGTAGAAGAGGAATCTGTTCAAGAAACTGAAACAGAAGAACAGGGAATCGGTGGACACTCTTTGCTTGGAAGAAATGGAAAGATACTTGTTCTTGGAGCATCAGCTCTTGATCAAAACACTATGAATGGTATTGCAAAGCTTTATGGATTCCACAAAAAAGACTTTGAATATGAAACTGATTATACAAAGGTTGTTAATTTTGCTGGACGTATTAACAATAGTGAAAGATACGCAGCAATCATTTTTGGTGCTTGTCCTCATAAAGTTGCAGGTCTTGGTGATTGGTCAAGCATTATTGAAAAGTGTAGACAATGCGAAGATATGCCATGTGCTTATGATGCAAGAAGTCATTCTGGTGAATTAAAGGTAACAAAAGAATCGTTCAAAGCAGCATTATGGAATATATGTAATGAGTTGAAATTGAAAAAAGCAGTTTGATGGGTTAATTCTTTAACGATATTATTTAAAAATTAAAAATTTATGATATATATTCGAAAAAGACTTTTGAAAAGTCAAAAGAATGATTTGAGCATTTACGCATATAGGCGTATAATATAGCCTAGGACTATTTATATGAACCGCAAGGTTCTTCACTGATATGGGAAATCCCATAAGAGAGGAATTGTATGGCTATATCTTATAACGGATTATGGAAATTATTGATCGACAAAGGAATGAAGAAGATGGATCTTGTTGAAAACGAGAACATTGGAATTAGTAGTAGCACTCTTGCGAAGATGAGTAGGGGAGAAACTGTGTCCATGGGTATTTTGGAACGAATATGTATGGAGTTAGATTGCGATTTTGGAGATCTGATTCATTATGAGAAAGATACAGCAAAAAAGTGATATGAGGGTGAGATATTCATGGAGAAGATAGAAGAAAAACAGAAATTACATTGCTGGAACAAGGAGGAAAATCTTTATGGCAAAAATGATTGATAATAAACCTTCTTGGAAAGGTGAAGGAAAAGTTTGGGAAAGTCTGTCTGCAAATCTTCCTGGGGACAATGTGGTTTATAACCAAAGAGAAGTGAATGGACGTGAGTATGATTTTTGCGTGATGGCTGAAAATCTTGGCTTAGTTATTATTGAGGTAAAGGGCTGGGATCCGGATAAGATAGATGTGCGAGGGGTAGATAACATAATAGTTGATGGATATGATGAGCCTCAAACATCACCTAAAAAGCAAGCTAGAGCATACAGATTTGCAATATTAAATAAAATTGTTGAAAAATACAACGCAAGTCCGCTTGTACTTGATATGGTTTGTTATCCCTTTATTACGCAGGAGCAATATGTAAGAACAAAATTAGATATTGTTTCTGAACCTGAATATACGATTTTCAAAGAAGATATTGAGGATGGGAAAAAGCTAAATGAGAAAATTCAGCACTTGTTTACATTAAACAAGTTTATTCCGCATGCAGATTTCTCATATGATTTGATGGTTAGGATTAGAAAACAGTTAGAGCCAGACTTTAAGTTAAGTGTTATAGATAACAAGAATAAGCCTTATTCAAAGTTATCTATTTTTCCTAATGGTATAAATGAAAACTTAATTCAAGCGATAATTGATGACTATTTTGATGGTGTTAAACAAATAGTTTTTGTTAGTGAAAAAATGGAGTTTGATGCTTTTTTAAAATGTTTAAGTGATTCTTTCAAACTGCATAATATAGATCTTAAGAAAAACAATCTTAAAGTGGGATACGAAACAGGAATAAAGGCTTCAAAGTATAAAGATGCTTTTTCAACTTTTAATATTTCTGTATATTGTACTCCTAATCTTCAAAAAGTAATTGGTGAAGAATTAGTTGTGGTAGACGGACAATGTGATGAAAAACAGCACGAACTTTTGGCTACACTTTCTGATATGACATCATTTAATGTGCAGCAATATGATATCGAGCACGCAACAACTAATAGAGATATTTTAGTTGAAGCAGGCGCTGGAACTGGTAAGACATATTCAATGGTTTCTAGAATAGCCTTTTTGTGCAATAAGCAGGATGAACCAGTAATGAACATTGCTGATGAAGTGGCTATGGTTACATTTACAAATGATGCTGCGATCAATATGAAAAAAAGATTAAAGCAGATGTTTGTAAATTATTTTGTCCTCACAGGATATGAAAGATATCTAAAATACGTCGAGGATATAGATCGTGCAAATATCTCAACAATACATAAGTTTGCCATTAATATTTTGCGTGGTGAGTCGTTATATACCGGATTAGGTACTAATTTTAGAATATCTTCAAACGAGTACGAGAGAGGAAAAGCATATGACCTTTTCTTGAACGAATATTTGGAAAAGAAGGAAGAGGAAAATGCTAATTTCTCAAACGAACTTCCTATACCCGTATATGATTTGAAGAAAAAGTTGATGAACGTTGCAGATCGTCTTTTTGATAAGAGTATTAATCTTGAAACAATTAAATCATCTGAAATGGGAACTGTTGTCGAGAATAATATCCCATATTTTAACGATTTATTACAAGAGGTAATGTTCCCTGCTGAAGCTATCTATACGGAAATGATGCGTAATAGCAATGACATTGATCTTAGAGATTGTTTGATTGAATTGGATAAAATTCTCTCTAATGGTTGTGATAAATTAGAAGATTTAAGAATTAGATACTTATTTATAGATGAATTCCAAGATACTGATGATGTGCAAATTGAAGTTTTTCAAAAACTACAAAAGAGTATTAATGCTGATTGTAGACTATTCGTAGTGGGTGACTTGAAGCAGAGTATCTACAGATTTAGAGGAGCAAAATTAAATGCCTTTCAGAGGCTACAAAATGGCAAAGAAGTTGACTGGTGCCATTACCGCTTAAACAGAAACTATAGAACAGATAGTAGATTGCTTGATTTGTTCGATTCTGTATTTAGCGGTATGGGTGCAGATGGGATACTTCCTTACAAACCGGGCGAAGATCAATTAGTCAGTGATGTATTAACTGATAGAAACGAAAATGATTTGTTTACAGAACTGCCATGCCATGGAAAGGATAGTGACAATATTCTTGATTTGCTCAGTGATACAGTTTTGGAAGAGAAAAGGAGAATAGAAGAACTGTGTGAAGAAAAAGAACTTAGCAAAGAAGAACGCACTATTGCAATTCTAGTTAGGAGCAATTGGCAGGTAGACAATATTATTAGTGCAGCAGCGAAGAAAGGTATAAATATAGAAGTAAGTACAGGTGGTGATTTGTTTCAATTACCATCGACACTTGATTTATACAAGTTGGTATTAGCATTAAGTCATAATACAAATACAGCTTATTTAATCAATCTTATAGAATCAAACTATATTAATTTGAAATTGGATTATCAGAGATTAAAGGTTTTATCAGATGATGATAAATTGGATGAGCTGGTTCGAATTTTAAATGAATTCTTTTCAAAAAGAATGAGTATGACTTGGAGTGAATTATTAGAAGAAGTTTATTCGCAACCAATTTTGTTTGTTTTGAAAAAGATATTTGATTCGTTACAACCTTGGGAAAATTATAGCGTTGTAAGGGATAGACAGCGATTATACATTGCAAACTATGACTACTTATTGGAAAGAATGATTAAGTTTTCGAGGATCGATGCGCTGACATTGAATCAAATAATAGAGTATTTAGGTATCAATATACTTACTGGACAGAAGCAGTTATCAAGAACGTTAGATTCAGAAGAGGGTGGAGTGCATATTATTTGTACAACAGTTCACAAATCTAAAGGTCTTGAGTATGGAACTGTTATCTTGCCATATACGTATGAAGATATTAGTGATACCAAAAAGGTAAAATTAGAAGCTAGTTACAATGATAGCAAGCTCGCTTATACGGTTTTATTTGATAATAGCATTAGAGAACGTAACTCAAATTATAATGAAGTTACGGAAGTAGATGAGCAAATAGCTGAAGAAGCAAGAATACTTTATGTTGCATTAACTAGAACTATAAGGAATTGTATTTGGATAAACAATATTGATAGTACGCCAAGTATTAGTTGGGCAACACTATTGGAGGGGTAATCATGTCGATAGTTATATATTCATATCATAATCCATACAGCTTGAAAGAGAATCAAGAGTTATGGAATGAAATAGTGAATTGTCCTTATTTTTGTGTGTCACAGACTTTGGTCAATGGATTGAAAACGCTTTATGGGAAGGATTTTCAAATTGGCAGGGTGACGACAGTAAAAAATTTAACAGATGCAGTGTATAAGTATTGGACAGGGACAGCGTGCGCTGTAAAGCAACACACTGATATTGATAATATTATTAGTACGGCATCAGAACGTTGTGGGTTAAATGCTAACGAGGTAGAAAATATTAGAAAATCATTCTTGTTTAACAGGGATGAAGTTTTTAATAGTATTAGGACAATGTTTGAACTAAGAATGGATCCTCATAATATTGTTGAAAAGTATCTTACTCCAGAACAGAAATTCATAGTCTTTATATTCAATGAGATAATTAATTCAGCGAAGAATAAAGATTTTGTTCTTAAAGAAGATTTTACGGAACAAGAAATTGATGAAGCCATAATTTCTGCGTTACAGATAGCAAAAGACAATTCAAGTAATGCATCAGAAAAAGTTGTAATTAGCGAATTTGACCATATTGTAATTCATGGGGTTCATCAGTTTTCTCCGCTAATGCTAAGAACTATAGAGGAGATTTCAAAATATAAGAAGGTAATTCTTTTATTTAACTACCAGGAGCAATATAAAAATATATACCAAACTTGGATTGATATTTATTCTTCATTTGATTGTAAAATGATTGACTTCAAAGGGAATGAGTTTCACCCAACAGATTCTTCTACTATTAGTTATGAAGGAAACATGCTTGCCCAGAACATGGGAAAACTCTTAGAAGGAAGAAAAGAAGATATTACGGTAGAAAAACCGTATGAAATTATTGAGTTTGATAATATGACCGAATTTGCAGGTTATGTGGCAAAAATATTTGAAGATGCTGAACGTAGAGATCCAGAACATCCTATGTCGGCTATGAATGAACAAATATATGCCGCTGATAGTTCTGCTAATGATATTTTAAAAATATATTTTCCTGAACAGTTTGGTGAGCGACAGTTTTTAAATTATCCTTTGGGACATTTCTTTATTGCTGTAGCTAATATGTGGGATTCTGAAACAAATGGAATTCTTATCTCGGATATTAATGATATCAGAGAATGTTTGAGTGCAGGAATATTAGTAGAGACAAGCCCAGGTAGATTGGCATCTACATTTGGAAAAATGGAAAGTCTCTTCGTTGGATGTTTATCAGTAGATGATATGCTTTCAAGGATAAAAAAAGTAAGAAAAAATAAAAAGTTTATATCTGATGATAAGAGGTTAGAATATGTTTCTCATATTTCATATTATGCTGTAACTAAAGATGAAATTAATGAGTTAGAGCAGGCGTTAAATGATTTAGAGGAATTGGCATCGTTCTTTTACGAAGATTTTGAAAAGCGACCTAATAATTTTAAGGCGTTTTATAAAAAATTAAAACAATATTTACAGGAAGAGATATTGGATGAACGTGATTTGGGCGATGAGTTTACAGATATCATAAATAGGGTTCTTACAAGATTAGATGAAGTAGAAAATATAGATGCTTCAGCGTCGTTTGAGTGTTTGAAATCTACAATGTCATTATATCTTGTTCAGGAAACTAAGCCTGGTAAAAGTGCAAACTGGATTGTGAGAAACTATGAACAAATAGATGGTGATGTATTAAGAACTGCTAAGGATAGTAAATCTCAAATAATGCATTTTGCATGCTTGACGGATGAAGACATTGATGCCGTTAAGACAAGAGAGTTTTCTTGGCCTTTAAATGCAGATTTTTTTGAGGTAGCACAGAATCCAGTGGATTGGAAGTACCAAGTCTTTGTAAAGGCAAGAAAAGAATATAAGAATTTTAAAAGATATGCACTTATATACGGACTAGAGTTTAATAAAGGAAAATATAAGCTTAGTTACGTGAAACGAGATGGTGACTTAGAGAGAGAGCCGTATTATTTACTTAAAATTCTTGGAATAGAAAAGAAAAGAAATATTGATCGTATTATTAATAGAAAACTGGAAGATGTTTCAGATATTCAAATCAAGGATTCTTCTTTAGGAACGTATTCGATGTACGATTATTATCGATACAGAATTTGTAAGAAACGATTCTTGTTTGAAACATTAACAGAGGGAAATACTATTTACAAGGACGAGTTTTTGCTTGCAAAGTACTTGGAAATTTGGGTAGAAAATGAAATAAAAGAGAGTATGCAAGGATTGCCTGGAAGTGAACTTGTATTAGTAGAGAGAATTAACGAAAAGTATGATGAGTTAAAGAAGTATTTCCCGTTTACAATGAATGTAAATAGGATTGACATTGTAAATAATATTAAAAATCGTCTGGGAAGTGTGAAAAAGTATCCTATTCTCTCTGAGGAAGATAGGAAATTCATGATGATTAGAGAGCTGTTTATATATAAACAGTTAAAAAATCCAAGAAAGTTCAATAGAGATGTGCTAAAAGATAAGTTTATTGATATTTCACCTAGTAAGATCGAGGAAGAACTTTCAAAGGAGAAACTTGTAGGAGACAACTTTAGGAGTAGTACTGATGTGTGGTGTCAGTATTGTAGTAATAGAGAAATTTGTATTGCGTACTATGCTCAGGTTGATTAATTGTATTTAGGAGAGCTGTCTATGTTAAGTGCAGGGATGTATGTAAGATGTCCGGCTGATAAAGAAAATATGGCGGAACCAAGGGTTTTTATATGCGGTCAAATTACAAAAGTAGATGAATTTAAGAAAACTGTTGTGGTAAAGATTCATGATCCTTTTGACTATTTACTCTTTTTTGAGGATTTGCCAAAAGGAATCATTGAAGTGCCTCAAGGAAGTGTTGATAGATGCAATTTCTTTATAGAATCTACTGTTGTTTATAACCATGAACGATGTAAAATACTTTCTTCTCAAAAGGCGAAAGATGGATTTTACTATTATTATGTTCAAAATCAGAGTAATAAGAGAGTGGTTAAAGTCTGTGAAAAGGATGTAATAGCATCGTTTAATAATGGACATATTGATCCATGTACTCAACTAGGAAGGTATGAATTTCAAAATCCATGCTGGTATTTAGGACGAGCTGTTGTTTCAAAGAGTATGAATATTTTGGAAAACTCTATTTATGGTTTTAAGGAACTTGCCGGCTCTAAAATATACTTAATGCCTCATCAGGTTAATTCTATTATGCGATGCCTACAGGAGAGCCCATGCAGATATATGTTAGCAGATGAAGTCGGAATGGGAAAAACCGTAGAAGCCATCTCTGTTTACAAGATTTTTTCATTAAATAAGAGTAATGCTAAGGCTTTAGTAGTTGTTCCAACAGCTCTTAAAGAACAATGGAAATCCGAGTTATTGCTGAAATTTAATATTCCGGAGGGATATGATTCGAACAATAATTATTTGCTGGTTAAGAGCATAGATGATATATCCAATGAGGATTTAGGCAAATCATGGGACTTTATAATCGTTGATGAAGTTCACAAATTTTTATTTTCTGAAAGGGAGTATAAAAAGCTACATGGGTTAAGCGAGAAAACTAAGAATTTATTGCTTCTTAGTGCAACTCCTGTTCAGCAAAAAAAAGAAGAGTATTTAGATTTACTACGTCTTCTATTGCCTCAAAAGTATGATAAATACAGTGTTGACGAATTTGGCGAATTGATTGGAAAGCAAAGTCGAATTATTCAAAAGACAGCACTTATTTTAGATGATTTAAGCGATTTGGAAGAAACGATTCAGGATGTAGAGAAGGATGGAGAGAATCCACATGAGTCAGAAGATTGTATCGATTTAATTGAAGAAATACAGTCCGATTTGGAAGAAATATGTGAGGAAATTGATGACCAAAAGCTTTCTGATTTATTAAAAGGAATAGATGTAGATTCTGATGATATGGGAGTGTATGCAATTAAAGTTGTTATCTCCTACATATGCGGTAACTATCAAATTGAAAGCAATATTATTCGCAATAGAAGAAAAATACTTGAATCTAATGATTCTGATGAACGGGTAATGGCATCAAGAGATTTGGTAGAGTTAACATACGAAGCCAATACAGATAGAAATGTGTACGAGCATTTAATCTATGAAGACTTGGCGAAATGGATAATGACAGGACTTGAAGAAGGTAGATTAGAGGTTGAAACAGATGTAAAACCTCTCTTGTCTGCATTCTTTAGTTCGCCATGGGCATTTGAAGAATGCGTAAAAAAGTGTGAGCTGGAAGAAATCGGTGGTAAGGTTGAAAACTGGGTTGAGAGCGAGCAATATAACATAGATCATATTGTTGAAATATTAGATGATCCAGATGAGTACGCTGAATGTTATGCTTCTCGTTTAGTTGTGGTTTTAAATGCACTTTTTGATGAATACTATGATAAAAAGGTTGTTTTATTTACAAACTATGAAGAAACATTTGAAGCATATAAAAGTGCTTTGGCAAAAGCATTTCCAGAGGAAGAGGTTAGCTTTTTTGGGGCCAATATGCCAATTGAAGAAGTGGAATTAAATGCCTATAGATTTCAGTCACAAGATGAATGCAGAATACTACTGTGTGATTATACAGGTGGTGAAGGCAGAAACTTTCAATGTGCGGACTACATAGTTCACATTGATTTGCCATGGGATGCAAGTGCTATTGAGCAAAGAATTGGTCGTTTGGATCGTTTAGAAAGAGATATGTCTAGACCAATTGTATATTCAGTTGTAGTACATACTATAGATACTTTTGAAGATGCTCTTTTTAAGTTCTTTAAGGATGGATTGCAGATCTTTAATCAGTCTTTAAGCGGAATGGAAATTATCATGCGCGATATCAATAATGAAATAGTTTCAGCAATTTCCGCAGACTTTAAGTATGGCTTATTAGAGAGAATTCCGGCAATTATAGAGCTTGCTAATAAAATGCGTGCTGATATACGTAAAGAGCAAAACTTTGATGCTGCTGGATTTATATATAGACCTATGTACGCTGAATTACGTAGATTGATTGAGTATTATGCAGAAAATGAGAATGAGTTGTTTGCTACAACAATGTCAAATTGGGCAAGTTTAGCTGGATTTCATGGGCATAAGAATAAGAAGGGTGAAATTACATATTCGGCTACTTCATTTGTGGCAAAATCTGCAATTAATTCACAGCTTATTCCGCCAAAGTGGAATGATTACTTAAATACTAATCAGAATAAGTTTTTGCTTCAGGTACAGGAAGCTTTTGATAAGAAAATGGCAAGAAAATCCATGGACCGTTCAATAAAAGGAACATTTTCTCGAAAACTTGCTATCGAGAATGATTACCTTCATTTTTTTGCACCTGGAGATGAGATATTTGATTGTATAGTTGATAATGCAATTAATTCTTGCAAAGGTTGCTGCAGTGCTTTGGCAGTAAAGAGTAGTATAACTTGGGCGGGATTAATATTTACATGGTCTATTGAACCAAACAATATTTACATAATGGATAATGGCGTTTCGATATATTCTATGAGTCCATATCGTAACTATCTTTTATCAGAGCAAGTTACTTGTCCGGTATCATTAAGCAATGAAGATTCTCTGGATGACGAAACTATTCTGAGAGAATATAGGAGTATTGTAAATGCCGGTTTTATAAAGTCAAGAACAATTCATCTAGGTAAGAGGGGGCGTGAGGCAGGTTTCCTTAAGGATGAAATAGAGGGACGAAATATAGACTGGTTTATTTCAAAATATGGTGGAGAAAACTGGAATGATTACGTTTTAGATGCAAGAAAAGAATCCTATGAGAAGGCTGTAGAAGTGTTTAAGAAAAAGTCGAATATTCGTGGAGCTCGTGAAGAGATGGAGCGTAATTTATCAGCAAGGGTTGCAAATCGAGACTATTATGGCATTGACGACGATGGCATTGAAAAGTTAAAGAAAACGCAAGAAGTAATACTAGAAGCTATGAAGAGGCCAAGAATTAGGCTGGAGTCAGCTGCTTTTGTGATGATGGTTGGAGAAGAGAATGATTAAAGAAGAATTGGTTGAATATGTCACATCATTTTTTAATGAAGAAAATGAGGTAGAGTTTAATTTAGAAATTGATGCACTGAATTCAGCAGAATTATTTCATTATCATACGGTTAAAAGACTACATAAGGCCTACAGGTTGTTTTTAGCAAATGATGACTATTTAGGTGATTTTTTGATTGCGTTTAGAGATTATATGATTACATTTGATGTCGCGCAGGAGTATAAAGGAAAGCCTATTAAAGAAACAATCAAGTATGGGGTAGACTATGATGACGTTGAAGGTAAGTATTTTGCGAGTATGCAATTACCGAAGTATGTTAATGAGAAATTTGTAAGTGATGCATTTATTAAAAATACTGAATCAAAAAAGATTGGAAAAGGAAATGCATTATTAACCGATTCTTTAATATATTCATTAACCGGATATTCACATTTTAAATCCATGGATCAGAAACTGGCGGTTTATGGTGCATTGAATGCTCCGGAAGGATATACGGTACTTGTTTCTCTTCCAACAGGTGGTGGAAAGAGTTTGGTGACACAAACAATTTCATATCAAAAGGACGGGCTTACAATCGTTATTGTACCTACAATATCGTTGGCGATAGATCAAAAGCGCGTGACTAAGAAAGTAATTAAGAGAGCAACCAATGAAGAGGAGATTTTTTCTTATTCTAGCGGTGATGATGTAGGGCCTATATTTAAAGCGATAAGAGAACAGAAGGCGAAAGTGCTTTTTATTTCACCGGAGGCTTTACTGGAAAATCCTGGTTTTGCTGAAGTTGTAAAAGAAGCTAATAAAAGTAGATATTTAAAAAATATAGTAATTGATGAGGCTCATATTGTAGTAGATTGGGGAGCATCTTTTCGAGTAGATTATCAATGTCTAGAATCGTGGAGAAATATGCTGCTATTAACAAACCCATCTTTACGAACAATTCTTTTATCTGCTACTTTTGAAGATCGTTGTGTGGCAACATTAAGAAACTTTTTTGAAGTTAATGAAAAGTGGATTGAGGTAAGGTGCGATGCGCTAAGACATGAACCAAGATATACTGTTATAAGGTCGAAAAGCTATGTGGAAAAACAGAAGAATATACTTGAACTTGTACGAAAGTTACCACACCCAATGATTATTTATGTTGCTCGCCCTGTTGAGGCTGATCAAATAAAGCAAATGCTTGCTTCTAATGGAATTAAGAATACAAGAACTTTTACTGGACTGACCGGAAGAGTTCAGAGAGAAAAGTTGATTAATGCATGGGTGGATGACGACTACGAGATAATGATCGCAACATCAGCTTTTGGAGTTGGTGTAGATAAAGGGGATGTGCGGACGGTTATACATACTTATATTCCGCAAAATGCTAATACTTATTATCAAGAATTGGGAAGAGGAGGAAGAGATAGATTACCGTGCTTGAGTGTTATGTGTCTCCAACCAGAAGATACAACTATTGGGCGTGATCGTATAAAAAAGAGAGTATTGACTCCGGAGAAAATTATTGGTCGCTGGGATAGTCTTTATAATAATGCTAAATCTCAGCGTATATCAAATAATAGAGTATTTATTGATACATCAATAAAACCAAATTATGCGGATGTAGATGAATTTGATGATTCACCTACAAGTGATGCGGATATGAATTGGAATGTTTATGTCCTACTTTTTCTTCGCAGATTTAATTTGATAAAAATGTTAGAAGTAAAAAAGGTCATAGATCATTATGTTATTTTAATAGAATTAATTGATGATAGACTCATGGTAATTAATGATGAGTTAACTGAACTTATTACTCAATTTAGAGAAGAAGAGTGGGAATTTTATAGTTCTTCCTACAATGCGATTTCTAGTGCAGTAAGGGCAAATTGCAAGGATTGTATTTCCGAATTATTCTATGATACGTATTCGAAGGTGTATGAGTACTGCGCTGGATGTAACGCACATACAAATGCAATTATAGGAGATATAAATAAGTTCCCGCTTAAAAATCGTGTAATAGAGCCTTTAAGAACAATTTCTGATGAGCAAAGACAACCTTTTGGTGATGCATTAGAATTGGTAACTATACTAAATGATAATGATTCCCTAAGTACATTGGTAGATAAGCTTGTTAGTAAAGGTGTGACAACATTTGTTTTGCCGGATACGAAAGATGATTATGAGAATCTTATTAGAATTAATTCGATAAGAAATACTCTCATAATAACCCAAAGTGATTTGTTTAATCTGCAGAAGGCTGGGGGGTACTATTATACATCTGGTTTGGTTGCAGTCATTTATGATAAAGGGAAGAACACTATTGGTAAGCAGTATTTATCAATTAGAAATAACTTATGTGGAAAGAGTGAAACAAGAGTAATTCATATAATTAAAGAAAACACATATTTAGACGAATTAGGAAAGAATTTTATAGAGTTAGTGGATGGACCTAGTTTGTTAAGCGATACGCTATATGTGTAGAAAGGAACAAGATGTTTAAAGAAAAAATGGTTACGCCTGCAATTCCAGAAAGAGTATATGCTCTTTGTAAAATTGTGGAGAAGGGCCCTATTACTGCATCAGAGATAAAGGAAAAAATGGAACCTGATTTCTTGGGAAATAAATCGTCATATTTTAACGATTATAGGAATGCAGCTGAAGAATTAGGACTTATTTCAATATCGGACGATTTGGTTAGTCTAGCGGTTGATGATAAAGTTGTAAAGAGTACAGACAACATGAGGAAATATATAAATCAGCAGCTGGAGAAATTTAATGCAGGACAGTTTTATTTGGTGACAAATGCCTTTTTTGAGAAGGGAAGCGATATTTTTAAGGAAGATAAGAATATTGCTAACTTAGGACCAATGTTTTCAGAGATGACTGGCTTGCAAGTCGACGCTATGGCTATGAGAGCGTGGCGATTTTGGGCTTCGTTTTTGGGCTTTGGTTATTTACAAGATATGTTTATTATTCCAAATGCCAATGTATTTTTGAAGGATATCATACTGGAATCTAATATTGAAAAGAATAAAATGTATTCAATTAGCGAATTTGTAGACATTTTATCCCCTAAAGCCAATATTATTTTTTCAGATTTGTCAAACAAAAAATTTAATTATGGAGTATCTAACGGGTTGAGGGCTTTGCAGGATTCGGGATTCCTTAAGATGGAACATATCTTGGACCAGAAAGATATTTGGGCATTATACCCTATGAAAGCATACTCAAATGATTCGATAATTACAAATATTACGATACTTTAGGAGGAGTAATTAATATGAATGCTGATATAGCTAAAGAGAGAATTTCATATGTAGCACGACCGGATTCAATTACTTCGTCTGAAGGGGATTTTTTAGCTACTCACGTATCGGTTAAGAAGCTTAAAGTTTTAGATAAGTTTGAGTTGTCGCCTTCTGGTGGGAAATCATATACAGAGGAAGAATTGTTTAAGGATTTTATTAGTAATCCAGAGGATAAGCATCAGTTTATTGCCGTATATGGACAAAGTGGAACTGGAAAATCACATTTAATCCGTTGGTTTGAAGCTAGATATGAGCAAAATAAACCAAAGGATGAAGTCATTTTATTTATAAGACGAAGTGACAATACTTTGAAAGGAACTATAAGACAGCTTCTAGAAAAACCAGAAGTACAGGATATTTCAAATAAAGAAGTATATGAGAGACTTGTAAAGGCCTCTTTATCAGTAGAAGAAAATAAGCTCAAAGATATGATTTATCACAATTTTATTATTGAGATAAATAATGATTCTGATGAGCAAGATATTCAATTGACAACTGTTAGAAAGAAGAGGTTAATAGCTTTTCTAAATAATGAAGTTGTTCATGATTATCTAATGAGCTCTAGTGGTCCTGTTGAGAGAATGTATTCTAAAATTGCGGAGCATACTCTTGTAGATAGAGATACTGTTGCACAGTTTGAGGCAAATGATTTTATTGTATCTCCAGAGCTTTATGACAATATAACTAATGCAGGTGCGGATCCTAAAGCCGAAAGGATGGCTAGGGAATTGATGTCTGATGAAGAGGGACCGATTGAAGCTCAGAAAATCGCTAATTATTTGAATCAGTTTGTTGGTGCGGTTATCCAGAGGTGCGCAGGAATTGAACCAGGTGATTTTAAACAGATTTTTTTAGATATAAGAAAGGAATTATATAGGCTTGATAAAAAGCTGACTTTGTTTATAGAGGATGTAACCTCATTTACAGGAGTAGATACTGCGTTGTTGGATGCCTTGATTGAAGAGCATACTGGTAAAAGAGATGGGGAGAATCTTTGTAGAATATCCTCAATAGTTGGAACAACCAATAACTATTTACAGAACAATTTCAAAGATAATCATAAGGATAGAATAACAAAATATATTTATATTCCAAGTGATGTATTAGATGAAGATGGATTATATGAGTTTGTTGCTAGATATATCAATACTATGTCCTTGGAAGAAGAAAGCATTTCTGATTGGGTAAATGGACATGCGAATCCAGAAGATTATCCGGTGCACGATCTTGTTGAAGGAAAGAATTGGGAATATGTTAATGTAGGTTATAACAAAGAAATTAGCATTTATCCTTTTACAAAAAGAAGCATACTTTATTTTTATAATTATGTACTTCAAAAAGGGCATCAGACTCCAAGATATATAATTCGAGATATTATAGAACCGGTAGTTAGGGATGCTATTTTTAATAAAGAGTCCTTCCCTAGTGTAGATATTGACGTGGTTAACGTTAATCAAACGCTTAGTTTTAGAATTCATTCACAGGTAAGTGATGAAAAAACGATAAATAGAATTTTGAAATTTATGAGCGTTTGGGGCAATGGAAAGCCTGATCAGTATGAAGAGAATGGAAGAACGTATATTGCTGGAATTCCTAAAGATGCTTTTGATGATTTTAATTTTCCATCTCTAAATATGGATATTGTGCAGGCACCGGTTCACACTGAAAAGCAAGTTGATGTTATTGCTCAAACTGTACATAATGTGACAGCTGAAGCATCTGAAACGGATGCTGTTGAGACGAGTGTTCCGCTTGCGAAGATTAAGAAGTTGGATGCAGCAAATAAACTGCTGACTAAGTGGACGAATGAGCATAGTATTGATATTTCCGCGACTGTAGGAGCATCTGGAACTGTTCATTCTGCTATTTATGATGAGATACCAGATTATTTGTATTCAGCTATAAACTGGCAAGCAGAAGGTGTTACAACAAATAATGCAAAAAAAGTCAAAGAATCATCGTTATTATTTGTGGCATTAGAAGGACAAACTAAAAACGAAGGTTTATATGTTTTGCCAGCAAATTGGAATAGTATAAATATTATTCTTGCTTTTATTAGATGGAAAGAGTACGGAAACAAAAGTTGGGACTATCCAGATGCTGATTTTGATGCATATTTAATTACTACATGGACTGAATCTATAAAAAAAGAACTTGTAGCGAGAGTAAAAGAGTATAAACCCGGAGTAGAGACTAGATATATTGAAGCTGCTATTGCAGGCGAAATGTATCGTACAATTCTTACAGGGGAGTTTAGGGAGAAGTCATTAAAGAACTTTACTATTAAAGAACTCCTTGCCAGCAAACCTAATAAGAACAGTTCAAATTCGCATAGCAAAGAGTGGAATAGCTTACTCAGTGTTATGGAACAGAAAAATGCTGCAAAGAATAATCAGGAAACAGTTCGTACTTATTTTAATATTGATCAAGGTGGTGGAAGTAAAGTTATAGTACTTGATCAGATTTTACTTTCAAAAGTTTTTAGCAAAGTAAAAAGGAATCATCTGGCAATATCAGAAGAAGAAAAACAGAGCGATGATAAAGTAAAATTACGAAAAGACGCCTATGTTTTTCTAAATGATATCGAAGAAAGAATGGAAAGTGTTGCAAAAGCTGAGCTTGAACTTGGACGCGAAAAGCTAGAAAAGATATTTGATGCATTTGGCGATGATGAAATAGGAGAGGACGAGTTAACAGAGTTTGTGGATCGCGCTAAACGTTTTTTTGAAGAAGCAAACAAAACGCAGATTAATGTTAAAGAATGTAGGTTAGAGGGTGAAAAAAAATTGCCTACTTTAGCTAAAGCTATTTCTGATATATCAAGTGTATTGGATGAAAAGGATCCGCTGACAATACTCATGGCTTTCGCTGGAGATCCTATATCTACAATTAAGCCTTTACTGGAATTTATTGACAGTTTGGAAAATGAGGTTCAGAAGGCTAAGAATCAAATTGCTATCAAGAAGTCTGGTTTGATGGGATTTGATGGATTGGAAGAAGCTGAGCGCTATATTGAGGAGAAAAAGAATATAGTGGAATACAAAGAAAAGCTTGAAAGGATGGTGAATGCATGATTTTTGAAGAACTTTCGAAAACAACAAAAGACATGCAGGATCTGCAAAGAAAGATTAGTATTCAAAAGAATCAAGATGAGCAGAATGCGACGGACAGCAAGTTTAGAATGCTTCTTGTTCAGCTTGATAAGACTATTGATGCGATTGAATATTTGCATAGTAATATGAATGTTAATTCTGATGATGAGATCCTTGCAAGCACAGTGAGCATCCTTACTACTTTAGAGGAATCTATAGAGAATGATGTTGCTGAAAAGGAAAAAGTTGATTCGGCTGATAAGAGTTATAAGAGTTTACAAACAGAACTTAAGAAAACGTGGCCAAAACAATTTGAGCAGTTAACAACATTCACATTAGGAACACTAAATGTAATCCAGGGAATTAATCCGGAAAAAGTATCAGCCTGCATAAACAGAATTCAAGCTGCTAAAATCTGGGACAATAATCTTAGTCAACTTCAGAGTATGAAGATGGCTATTGATGAAGCAGAACAACTAATTGATAGCCTAGGACTTGATGATGAAATAAAATCATTCTTAAGCAAAATTAGAAATGGAAAAGCAACATTAGAGGATATTTTTTCAGCAGATGATAAGATTTTAAATTGGATTAGAAAAGAGAATTTGCAGAGCAAGATGTATGTTTCTTTAAAGTAGAAAACTAGAGAAATGAATTGACACATCGTATACTCAAGGATATACTTAAGTAGGTACTTAAGTATATCCTTTTTATTTTGGAGGGAATATGGATTACGTATATAGATTTCCGGTAGTTAGAGGAATTCAAGCTGGTTCAGAGTATTATATTGCGATGGTTCCGTTGAAGATGCTTTCAAAACTGTTTTCAACAGATGAGGAAGAGTATATCCCACCTGAGTATAGAGCACAGCGTAGACTAAATGAGAGCAGAATACCTGTAATAAGCAAGTATATTTTAGACAATCGCGAAAATTATGTTTTCTCTGCGCTGGCTGCATCTATAGACGGCGAGTTTGTGTTTAAGAATAATAAGACTAACGATGATACAGGAATATTAGAAGTATCAATGGATGCGCATTTTCTTATAAATGATGGTCAGCATAGAAAGTCGGCAATTATGGCTGCATTAAAAGAAGACAAGTCACTAGAAAATGAGACTATTTCAATTGTTTTTTATGCAGATAAAGGACTTGAAAGAAGTCAGCAGATCTTTACCGATTTAAATAAAAATGCTGTAAAGACATCGAATTCTATTTCGGAGTTATATGACTCAAGGGATGAAATGGCTGTTATAACAAGAAATGTGATTTGGAATAATGATTTTTTAAATACTTACACAGATAAAGAAAAAGATATTTTAGGTAAGTATTCTTCAAGCTTGTTTACACTTAACACATTTTATACAGCTAATAAGACTATAGTAGGAAGAACTATAAAAAAAGATACAGAAAAGTTCTTATTGGACTATTGGAATAATGTTGTTGAACATATGGTTCAGTGGCAGGAACTTCAACATAGAGAAATTACAAAAGTTGACTTGCGCGAGAGTTATATTGCTACACAAAGCATCGTTATACAGGCTCTTGGGCGTATAGGAAATTATTATGTTTCACATCAGAGCGAAATGAAAGATGGATTACAAGGGCTTGAACGAATCAATTGGAGCAGAAGTTCTAAGCAATGGTATATGAGAGCCGTTGGAAAGAATGGACGGATTATTACTAGCAAAAAGGCAGCATTATTGATTTCAAATGTAATAAAAAAAGAGCTTGGAATCGCATTAAGTGCTGAGGAATTAAATGCTGAAGAAGCATTGAAGAAAACAATAAAAGATTAGAGGATTGAAAATGGCTATTACAAAGGAATTGATAGATGGACTAATTGTTACCATCCAGAATTTATATTTGGCAGATGATATTCCATGGATGGTTGGATACTCCGGAGGAAAGGATAGTACAGCAGCAGTTCAATTAGTATGGATGGCGCTCGAAAAATTGCCTAAAAAGGATAGAAAAAAAACTATACATATTATGAATACGGATACGTTGGTTGAGTCTCCAGTTGTTTCTAAATGGGTCGAGAAATCTTTGGAATCAATGAGAATTGAAGCAGAGAAGATCGATTTACCAATCATACCAGAAAGACTAACACCAGATTACAATAATACTTTTTGGGTAAATTTAATAGGACGCGGATACCCATTCCCTAGAATGAAGTATAGATGGTGTACTGATAGATTGAAAATTCAGCCAGTTAATAACTTTATCAAGAATAAAATAGCTGAGCACGGCGAAATAATATTGGTTTTGGGTACACGAAAGCAGGAGAGTTCAAGAAGAAATAGAACTATGACTAATCTCGAAAAGAAAAGAGTTCGAGAACTCCTTAGTCCTAACCCTACTTTAGCTAACGAGCTTGTTTTTTCGCCTATGGAAGATTGGACAGACGATGATGTCTGGGCGTTCTTAATGCAGTATAAGAATCCGTGGAATTATTCTAATAAAGATCTTTTGACCATGTATCGAGGTGCTACAGCTGATAACGAATGCCCGTTACAGGTCGATAAATCAACACAATCATGCGGTAAGAGTCGATTTGGATGTTGGGTTTGTACTATGGTTGAAAAAGATAAGTCTATGGAAGCTATGATTGCCAATGATCAAGAGAAGGAATGGATGAGTTCACTTCTAGAATTCAGAAATGAATTTGGTAATGAAGAGGGCGATAGAGAAAGAAGAAGTTTCAGACGAATGAAGGGAAATCTTCAAGGAAACTATGGGAAGCTATTTCATGGACCATATAAGAAAGAAGTAAGAGAGCAGTGGTTAGAGAGACTTCTTTCTATTCAAAAAGATATAAACGAGAATGGACCTGAAGAGTTTAGAAGTCTTGAATTGATTCGGTTAGAAGAATTGCAGGCTATTAGAAGAATTTGGGTAAATGATAAACATGAGTTTGATGATGCATTGCCTAGAATTTATGAAAGAGTTTTAGGAAAAGTTTTCGTAGATCCTACTTGGCTTCACAATGAGAATTTTCAGGCAGAAGAATGGGATATTCTTAAGAAGGTTTGTAGTGAAATGTATCCAGATGAGGAATTAGCTTTTGAAATGATGTACACGCTGATTGATGTGGAAAATAAAGCGTCTGACGTGAATCAAAGAAAAAATATTCTGGATGATATTAATAAGACTTTGGCGAAAACGTTTTATAAGGACGAAACAGATGCAACAGAGTACTATTCCAATATGATGGTACGAAAAAAAGAAAATGGCGGTAAATATAACGAGAAGTTTTTGGATTATCAACCGCTTGAAACAGAATTTGAAGATAACGAGGATGAATAATCGATGATTATTAAGAGATTGCGATTGCATAACTTTGGAGTTTATGCAGGTGATAATGAATTTTTGTTTACCAACAATAAACCAATAGTTTTAGTTGGTGGAATGAATGGTCGAGGAAAGACTACTTTTTTGGAAGCAGTTCTTCTTGCTTTATATGGTTCAAACTCTGTTGCATATACAGAGAGTAAAAAAAGATCTTATGCGCAGTATCTTAAGTCTTTTGTTAATAAGAACGCAGAAGATAAAAAGTGTATTGTCGAATTAGAGTTTGAAATAAATAATGGCTCGAAAGAAAACTATATAGTAAAAAGGTCTTGGAATAGTATTGATAAGAAGACAGAGGAAAGCATCTTTGTTTATAAAGATGGTGTTGCAAATGAATTCTTAACACAAAACTGGCCTATGTTCGTTGAGAATATTCTACCAAGTGCATTATCAAGTTTCTTCTTCTTTGATGGAGAAAAGATTGCAGAAATGGCAGTGGATAGTTCTAATAATCAGTTGAAAAATGCAATTAGATCTATGCTTGGTATAACTGTGTTGGACGTTTTGGAAAATGATATTCTACGAAATATAAAGAAAATAAGTAAGGAAGATATAAATGATAAATCTTCTGAGATGGTGCAGAAACTTCGAGATCAAAAGGACCAAGCAGTTGCTGAATTGGAAGAGATTGATGTTGAATTAGAAAAACTTGCCCAGATTTTAGTCGAGGATAACGATAAGCTTGAGTCATTGCATCAGTTGTACAACGCAAAAGGTGGAGATGCTGTAGAAAAGAAGCAGGAAACCATGCAGAGAAGAGCAGCATTAAAATCGGAGTTACAGTCTGAAGAAAACCTTTTGAGAGAAATTGCAAGTAACGAGTTACCTCTGGTCTTAGTATCGGACTTATTAAAGAGTATAAAACTTCAAGCTACAGATGAACATAATGATACTATCATGCGCGAGGCAGTGTTGCAGTTAGACGATATTCTAGATGAATTTGTTAATGAATATCAGGGGGATACAAAAGCTAGTTTTGATTTCATTGAATATGTAAAAAATCGACAACAAGACACACAGGATGCTCCTGTTTATAGTTTGTCAGACCAGGCATTATTCCAGGCAAATAATTTAGTTGAGGGACTTTTGGATTCTTCAAAAGTAGAGGCTAAAAGAATATTAGCTGAGAAAAAGAAGAAACAAAAGCAAATAGGAGAATTGGATAGTTATCTTTCATTGGATATCAATGAGAAGGAACTTCAGGAAGTATATAAGAAAATTAAAAAAGCTGAGGAAAAGTTGATTAAAGATCAAGTAAAAATGTCTGCTTTGGAACAAAAAAGAACTGCAGCAAATTCTAAAGTAATGACTACTACATCTGAATTCAATAAATATGTTGAGGCCTATCTTGCGACAGCAGAATCACGAGATAGTGCAGAGCGTACTATTAAGTATTCAAATATTGCACTTAGCATTCTGGGCAAGTATCAGGTTGAATTGCAGAAGAGAAAAACGGATATTTTGGCTGAAACAATTACATCTTGTTATAAAAAACTGGCTAATAAGAAGAACCTAATTAATAAGATTGTGATGGAGTCAGATTCTTTAGCAATTAAGTATTTATCTGAGGAAGGAAAGGAAGTAACTCAAGATTCTTTATCTGCTGGAGAGCAACAGTTAATGGTAATATCTATTCTTTGGGCATTGGCAATATGTTCAAAGAAAAAGCTTCCTGTAATTATTGATACTCCGCTTTCAAGATTGGATTCGTTGCATAGAACCGCGCTAATCAACACATATTTTCCGAATGCAGGGGAACAGACTATTATACTATCGACAGATTCGGAAATTGATAGTACATACTATGGTTTGATGAAAGAAAATGTCGGAGACGAATTTACACTTAAGTATGATGAGAAAACAAAGAGTACCTCTATTGAGAGAGGATACTTGATTGGAGCGTAATTATGATAATAAAGCAGGTTAGGGTTTCTCAACAGGCAAAAGATCAGTTGTCAAGATTAAAGGGAAAAACTGGAATTAAGAATTGGAATGTATTGTGTAGATGGGCGCTTTGCTATTCTCTTAGTGAAAAAACAATACCTACGGATATTCAAATTGCAGCAGATAGTAATTTGGAGATGTCATGGTTAACTTTTGGTGGTGACTATTATGAATTGTACGAAGCATTAGTTAAAGCGTGGTGTCAACAGATGAAGTTGCCTACAGATAATGAAACGGTAATAAAGTATTTTAGATTGAACTTAGAACGTGGGATTGCTCATTTGTGTGGAACTGGTTTTATAAAGGAATTTGATGATTTGATAAAACTAGCGGTGAAGGAGAAAAAGGCATGAGCACATATTTAGATTATAATGCTTCTGCTCCAATTGATTCACGTGTTTTAGATTGCATGGTGGATGTTTACAAGAACTCAATTGGAAATGCAGATAGTAGAACGCATGGCTTTGGTGAAAGAGCAAGATCTATAGTGGAGGATGCCAGAAAGCAGGTTGCAACACTCTTGGGAATTTCATCAGACGAAGTTTTTTTTACTAGTGGTGCCACAGAAAGCAATAATATAGCAATAAGAGGCTTAGTGGATTATGGCAAAAAAAATGGAAAGATGCATATTATTACAACAGCGATAGAGCATAAAGCTGTTCTTGAGACAGTAAAGCATTTATCTGAAAATGGATTTGAAGTTGAGTTTATAAAGCCAGGGATTAGCGGAAGAGTAAATGCTTCGGATGTCTTAGATAAGGTGAGAGAAGATACGCTTTTGGTTAGTGTTATGCATGTAAATAATGAAACAGGAATAATCCAACCTGTTAAAGAAATAGGTGATGCACTTAATCAAAAAGATGTATTGTTTCACGTTGATGCTACGCAGAGTTGCGGAAAGCTTGTCGATGAAATTCGAGGCATTAAATATAATATGCTTTCATTCAGTGCACATAAACTGATGGGGCCTCAAGGGGTAGGTGTACTTGTATTGAAAAAGAATCGATACAAGTTACCGCCAGTAAAAAATATCATGTATGGTGGTCAGCAAGAACACGGAATACGACCTGGCACAATTCCGGTTGCTTTAGTTGCCGGATGTGGCAAGGCATGTGAAATTGCAAGTGCTGAATACAAAGAAAATGCTAAAAAGGCTATTGATATAAAAAAATCTGTGCTTCAAGAATTGGATGCTTCAGGAGTAGAGTATTCTATTAATGGTGATCCGGAGTACTGCGTTGATACAACAATTAATGTTTCATTAAAAGGAGTATCTTCCGAAGCATTGATGATATCAACAAAGCAGTTTTGTGGAGTTTCTAATGGTTCGGCTTGTACATCAAAAAGTTATTCTCCAAGTTATGTTTTAGTAGCTATGGGGCTTGATAATGATACCATTGAATGCTCATTACGAATAAGTTGGGGAGCAGGAACAAATAAAGATGAAGCTATCGAAGGAATAAGAGGACTTCTAGATGTAGCAAAGCAGTTCAGTTTGTAAAGCGGGGGATGAAAGTGGATTCAGGTAAATTAAGCACAATTTTATATTCGAACAAGCTAGATGTAAAGAAATTTGAGAATCTGCTGAGTAATAATGACCAAGGGTATAAATTTTTTTGGTTAGAGGCAATATTAAAGTTAATTGCTCAGAATAAGCAGTTATTTACTTTTGAAGATGTCATAGATGAAATGATAGTAGGGGCTTGGCGAATGGTTACACATTACCATCTTCGTCTTGGGCATACTGTCAATGGAAATGCTGAAAACTTTCTTGAACATGCAATAAGGATTCTGTATGAATGTTCAAAGGAGGATATTGGAAATAAAACACCATCAAAAGATCGCTTGTTGTTTCTTATCCAAAAGTATCAAGATAATTTGATGGAAGACAAATTACATTTGACCGACTATGTGCCTTATAGATTAATTAAGCCTTTTGTTGAAAAAGAAGGAAAGGATTATATAGATAGAAAAAACTACGGCCGCTTTATTGCCTATTTAAATGCATTTACAAAGGTAAATCATGAATTTTTTTATGATATTACTGATGCAGAGAATCCACTTAAGAGAAGAATTCGTCTTAATGAAGAATGGGTTAATTTTATTCTTCAGAACTATGCTGTCATTATGGGATGGCTTAGGTTTAATAAGGCTTTATTCATACAGGATCGTAACCCGGGTGTACCTGGGGTTATGTATAAAGTTGCCCCAGAAACTGAAGAAAAAAGAAAGTCTTTAAAAAATGCACGAGAATTATGGATTGCAACTGTAGATGTTACGGGAAAACCATTATATGAAATCTATACAGGTAACGAATTATCTATAAATGAGTTTGATTTAGATCATTTTGTTCCAAGGTCATATGTATCAAATGATGAGTTATGGAATCTTACCCCAATGGCAAAGCAATTAAATTCAAGTAAGAATAATAAGCTGCCTGAGAGAAGATATATCAAGGATTTTGTTGAATATAATTATTATTTATACAGTTTAATATTTGCCAATAATAATAAAGATCAGGCTGCTATTTTAAAGCACTATTTTGACAGATGTGAAAATCAGCATTTGAATGCTATATGGGCTGCGGAAAAACTATATATTCCGGGAAATACGAAAGAGCAGTTCGGAAATATTTTGGAAGAAAATCTGAGTCTTGTATATGATTCTGCCAAACTACAAGAATATGAAGAATGGGTGATTTAGATGAACGATACTATTTCGTATTATAACCAAAATGCAGAAGAATACTTCAATAAGACAGTTAATGTTTCAATGCAGGAGTTATATGACCAGTTTGAGGCATATTTAAAACCTGGCGATAAGATTTTGGACTTAGGCTGTGGAAGTGGGAGAGATTCTAGGTATTTCCTATCAAAAGGATATGATGTTGTTTCTGTGGATGGCTCAAAAGCTATGTGTAATTTAGCAGAGACGTACATAGGAAAGAAAGTTCGAAATATTACTTTTGAAAAACTGGATTATGACAATGAATTTGATGCAGTGTGGGCGTGTGCATCATTGGTACATGTTGATATTGGGGAAATTACTGATGTACTGTTTCGAATACAAAGAGCATTAAAGAAAAAAGGCATTTTATATGCTTCTTGGAAATATGGAAAGGGCGAAAGGATCGAAAAACAGAAGTACTATGCTGATTACGATGAGGAAAGTATAAATAGCTTATTTTCTGATGCTTCGATGAAAGTGGCGAAAATATGGATTTCAGATGATAATCTTATTCGGGCATCCAAATGGTTAAATGTTATAGGTGAGAAATGAATATTATTTGGAGTTCAATAGAGAAAATAAATAGTTATGTGATTACACATGACTAATGGGAGGAAAAGGTAGTATGGTCAATATAAAAGAAAAGATTTCGCTAAAATTTCGTTTTTATATTATGTCATTATGGCTTCTCTTTTTGTTGATCTTTTTTCTAACGATTAATGTAGAGAGTATATTCGACGCAAATGGGGTATATGTAGGAACACTAGAAATACTAAAGCGCAATTGGTTAGCTTTATCTTCTCTTGCTCTGTGTTTTTTAGGAATGCTTTTTGCATTACAGATTAATTATGAGTGGAAAGGAGTATCTAATCCACCCTATGAAATATCTAGTATTAAGAACGAAAACTATGAATATCTTACTTTTTTGACAACTTATATTATTCCGTTAATATGTATTGATTTGGAAAAAGTACGATATGTGATTGTATTAGCTATTTTGCTTATTATAATCGGATTTATTTTTATACGAATGGATTTATATTACGGTAATCCAACATTAGCGCTAATGGGATACCGAATATATAGGGCGGAGATTCAAGGGATTGATCTGCCAGAAGGTGTAGTGATTATATCAAAAGATAAACTATTCTCGAATAGTTCCATTAAATGGATTCCAATAAGTAAAAATGTATGGGTGGCTAAGGTGGTGCATGTAAATGAGTGATAATGTAAAAGAAAAAATAGGAGAAATTATTTCAGATAAAGCATGTTCAATACAGCTTTATTTATTATTAAAAAAGGATGGACAGTATGAGTTAAAACTTGCCGATGTTGAAGATGTAGCGGCTCCGGAACTTCAGCAGTTATTTGTTTCAAATCTTGACTCTACAATTGTTAATAATGAAAATTTATCAATTCGTAGTCTTTCTAAGGATGATGAAACAAGCACAGCGTTATATTTATATGATTACGAAGATTATCCAGAAGAATTAAGTCTTTTTAAAGAATTTAAAATTGAAGAAGCTATCAAATCAGACAAGTTTGATTTTAAAGATGATAGCCTAAGCGATTTGTTCGCTTTTATCATATATATTGGAACAATGAATAAAGGAGTGACTTTGTTCAAAAAGCATTATCCAATTGCATTGATTAAAAGAGATAGTTTTTTGCTAGGAGTAAAAAAGAGTAAACAGAGATTTGAAAAAATATCAGGAGAAGATATTATTCGGTTGAATGATTCATGGCAATTAATGAATCTAAATGGACAGTTGTATATCATTGATTTGAAGGTGCTTGAAAAGAATTTAGGCTTTAATAAATTGATTAAAAGAAATGCAGAAGAAACAATTGAAGCAATTAAACATCTTGAAATAATAGGAAATATTGAAGCTTTATCAGATGAAATTGAAAACCTATCATTTGCGCGTAAATTAGCAAAAATTCAAGTCTCGTCCGCTGTCTTTAATAAAGATATTTCTTCTGACGCAATTATTCATTTTTCAAAGAATACACCAGCTCTAGCGGGACAATTTAAGTACTCAGAATCTGGAGAAAAAATAATACTGTCAACCAAGAAACAAAAAGCAGCATTTCTCCGTCTTTTAAATGATGACTTCTTGCATTCAGAGTTGACTGCAGAATATTATGCAGCAAATTCAAAGGATGTGTTGGCTAATGAGTAAATAATAATTGCACAAGCTGGTATTTTTAACGTACACCTCATCGTGTAATGTATAATCAGAAACTAACCTAGAATGAAAATTTAAAACCGTAGTTTGACAACTGAATATCGCTTAAAAAGTCTAGTTTACTCTTGCAATAAGGTCTGTTACTGTTCATATAACAATTACTATCTGCGGATAGGAGCGGATATGAACTTTAATTATAAAGGGCAAATGGATCTGACAGATAGGATAACAATAGAAACCGGACTATGTAGGGGAGAATCTTTTAAGAAAATTGCAAAAAGATTAGGGAGACATCCTTCTACTGTTGCTCATGAGGTATTTGAAAATAGAACTTATATCAGAAATACCTACTATGCAGGTAAAGACTGTAGGCTGGTGAGGAGTTGCCATACAAAAGGAATGTGCGGTGCTGATGAAGACGGATGTCGCTACAGCTGCAAGTTTTGTAAAGGCATTGATTGCACTAAGATTTGTGACAAATATCAATCAGTTGCATGTCATAAACCAGAAAAACCACCCTATGTGTGTAATACTTGCAAAGAACGAAAATTGTGTATTAAGGACAAGTATATTTACTCTGCCCAGTACGCTGATGCAGCTTCAAGTAGAAGACGTTCAGAAAGCCGTCAAGGCATACGCTTAACCGCAGAACAAAAGGTATTTGTTGATGAGCTTGTTACGAGACTTGTCAAAAAGGGGCAACCATTGACTCACATTTATGCAGAACATGAAGCTGAAATGCCTATGTCATTAAGAAGTCTCTACAATTATATCGATGCTGGAGAATTAACAATAAAAAATATCGATTTAAGAAGAAAAACAAGTTATCGACAGCGGAGAAAAAATGCAAAGGGAGTATCTAAAGGATTCGCGAATCAGCAGTATAGAGAAGGTCGAACTTATGAAGATTTTGAATCATTCATGAAATATTCCGGACTAAGTGTTGTGGAAATGGACACTGTAAAAGGTGTTAGAGAAAAAGGAAAAAGACTTCTCACAATGATCTTTAGAGATAACTCTATAATGCTGATGTTCCTTATGCCTGACGGTTCAGCCTCATCGGTAAAGATGGTTTTTGACTTTCTTGAACGAGGATTAGGTATTGAAAGGTTCGTGAGGCTATTTCCAGTTATTCTAACTGATAACGGAAGTGAATTTAAAAGACCAGAAGATATTGAAATGACCGAAGATCATCTCATAAGAACGGATGTCTTTTATTGCGATCCAATGGCTTCGTGGCAGAAACCTCATATTGAAAAGAATCATGAATTCATAAGATATGTGATTCCTAGAGGAAAAAGCTTGAATCCGTACACACAAGAAGATATGACACTTCTAATGAATCATATCAACAGCACTCGCAGACAAAGCTTAGGTAATAAAGCGCCATATGAGCTTATTAATGAAGAAGACGAGGACATGTGGGTATTATTTAATCTATTAAAAATGGACCTCATCCCACCCGATGAAGTCCACTTAATGCCGGACCTGTTCTCAAAGAACAAGTAAACTAAGACGTTGAATGCAGATAGTAATTGCGACAATAGCTTATGTAATAAAACGAGTCGCTTTTACTTTTGCACAAGAAAGCCGAGTCGTTTGTTTGCCATACACTTTTTAATTACATACTACATTCGGATAATTTGATTTTAGCATGTTTGATAAAAATATCCACCTTAAAAATCAAGCAATTTCAGGTATAAAAACGCCTCCATGTAATTGAGCGATATTCAGTAGGGTTTTAGTTCTTCATTCAAGGAATCAGAAACTAATCAGAAACTATTAAATGAAACTGATTAACATACACGAGGAGGTGTTTTTCTATGTCAATGGAACATGAAGAATTGGTAAAGTGCTCCAAATGCGGACATGAGGATGGGTTTATTATTTGGCAGAGCCTTAATGCGACACTTAATCCTGAGGCAAAAGCGGATATGATGGAAAGCTGCCTCTTTGAGCATAAATGCCCTAAATGTGGTCATGTAGATAGCTATACATATGATCTTTTATATCACGATATGGAATCAATGCTTATGATTCAACTATGTGAAACTGAAGAGCGTGTGGCAGATTATATTGCTATGTTTGATGATTTATCTAAAAAGACAGACGATCTTATAAAGATGGATGATGACTATACATTACGCTTGGTTAATTCCAGAAATAATTTGAGAGAGAAAGTTTATATTTTTGACCAGGGGCTTGATGATCGAATAATAGAACTTATGAAGTTGTTCATCAGATTTGATATCTCTCAGGAAAATCCGGAACACGTGGTGGACGAAATATTTTTGGAAATTAGAGATGATGTTCCGACGAGATTTGCTATATGCCTTACTGATGGTCAATGGGGAAGTGTACCGTTCAATCAAGAGGTGTATGACAGAATAAAAGAGGAGATGATTGATCCGGAGGACAATGGAAAGCGAGACTACATTGTGAATATGCAATGGGCCGGTGAATGCATTCATAATATGGCAGAAAAACTAAATGAGTAGCTTTATAGTTGGGGGTGAAAATGTTGGAAAAGTACAAATCTAACCTTAAGGAGTTAAGACTGGATGCAGGTCTTACTCTTGATGAGTTAGCTGAAGCCACAGGCTTGGGTAAAAGAACGATTATTACCATAGAAAATGATGCAGGTGCTAATCCGTCCGTAGGTACGGTGAAGCGCCTTTTGGCGTATTTTGAGATATCGTTTGAGGAATTATATCCATAGGATGATTATGAAGGAAAGTGCAAGATGCTGCACTTGTTGGCAATAGTACTTTCTTTTATAATAGAAATACGAACAGGCGTTCGAATTAAATCGAAGGGAGGAAATAGTTAATTGAAAAAAGCGACAATGCGCGGTTGGCAATACGCTAGAGGTCAGACAGGGGCATGCCGACTGCGAAAGGCGATTCATCAACGCCTTTTAGTATGGACTTGCAAAGGTGACAAATTTCCCTTTTCCTTTACAAGCACAAATAGTTTATTAACGCATTTGTATTGTAGAAGGAGAGACGATGAAAAAGATTAATTTATATTGTAAAAAGTGTAAATGTAGCATGCGAGTCAGCTATACACTTTCAGGAAATTTGGAACAGCCGGTATTGTCCGGAATAACTATGAAATGTCATCGCTGTAAGAGAGTTATGGCACTAAAAAACTACACAGAGGGCAGAATGATTGCTCGTGCGGATGATAGCGAAAAGCTATTTATCTAGTATCTGATCCGGTGGGATCATTAGAAATGGAAAAATTGAATGATGGCACTCATGATAAAGGAGACATTTAAAAAAGTGTCAATCCTAGGGACGCATGGGAAAGATAACCAGTAAAAGCTGATTCTTTCTTGTGTGTCCTTTTTTGTTTCTATTAGACATTTTTATAGAGATTTCTTTTTCCGGTTATCAGCCGGAAAGAGGAGAAGATGAAAAAAGTAAACAGAAACAATGGAGCAATTGATGTAACCACAGTTGGTGGAAGAATTAAAAAGTTACGTACAGATGCAGGATATACCCAGGAGGAGCTTGCTATAGAACTTCATCTTGAGGGGAAGTCTGCTATTTCCAATTATGAGAATAACAGTAGAGGTGTTTCAGCTGAGATGCTTACGCAGCTGAGCCACCTGTTTCATGTATCTGCTGATTACATATTAAACGGTGATTCACCTGATAATCTTGATCCTATCGTTAATGAAGCAATAGAGATTCTAAACAATCTGAATACGGACAAGGCAAAGAAGTCTGCACTTGAAATGCTAAGACAGATTCAGATTCTTGAGGGCTAAGGTTCACATTATGTGTACCTTATGTCCACATCCGCGCTAACGATTATAAGGCGCATTCCAATTAGACTTAAACATGTAAGAGTTACGAAGCAGCGCGCAGCCAAGTGACATAAACACAACTGAATATAGGAGGTGTATATGGCCACTATGGTTAATATCTATGAAAGCTACGGTGACAAATCAGCGAGGGAGAGGGCCGAACTGATTTATTCCAATTACTCTTCCTTCCAGGGAATCATCGAGGATTGCAAGATGAGACTGATCTACGAGATTAAGGCAGAGAAGGAAAGAAAGCGTAGCAATCACAAAGATG
>JAEEGJ010005943.1_pt1 | contig 37443 bp, 26 predicted proteins | sample 8958761 | NCBI WGS metagenome assembly JAEEGJ01 (sample SAMN16246546, study PRJNA631951) | gut metagenome | biome: gut microbiome; feature: rumen; material: RS-attached | host: Bos | place: Iran: Karaj | collected 2018-10
GAGAGCCTGATATGCCAGAGATCCCTTGGACTTGGCGTCATACTCATCGATCGTCTGACCGTGGCTCGGAGCCTCGGCAAGACGTACATTTCTCGGGATAAAGGTCTTAAATACCTTGTCTCCGAAGTACTTCTGTACCTCTTCTACGACCTGCTTGGTGAGCTGGGTACGTCTATCGTGCATAGTAATAACTACACCGAGAATACCGATCGAAGGATTCAACTTTTTCTTAATCATATTAATAGTATCGATCAACTGAGTAAGTCCTTCGAGTGCATAATATTCGCCCTGAATCGGAACGATAACACCTTCACAGGCTGACAGTGCATTAATAGTAAGTAATCCGAGAGATGGCGGACAGTCGATGATAATGTAATCATAATTATCCAGAACCGGTTCGATTGCTCTTTTCAGAATCGTTTCTCTGCTGATTGCAGATACTAATTCAACTTCTGCACCAGCAAGATTGATATTTGTCGGACACATATCCACGTTTTTAACTGATGTGGATGCAATTACTGTGTTGATATCTTCTTCATTTACGAGAAGATCGTACACTGTATTTTCCAGCGCAGATTTATCAAAACCGTATCCGCTGGTTGCATTTCCCTGAGGATCTAGGTCAACAATCAGTACTTTCTTGCGTTTTTTCGCTAAAAAAGCACCGAGATTGACCGCTGTTGTGGTCTTTCCCACGCCACCTTTTTGATTAACGATTGAAATTACGTATGCCATATGTGCTCCTTTATCATTCGTATTAACTTAATAGTATCAGAAAACAACATTCACTATATGTCAGTTACTTTACACTTTTCAGTGAAAAGTTCAGAGAAATTTCAAAGTTGAATACCAAAAATACACTTTTATTGTTTTCGTTTATATGTTTCACGTGAAACATTGAGTCGTTTTAAAGATTTCTATTCGATGTGTATTTTTGAATTTATGAAACCTGGATTGTTTCACGTGAAACAATCCGGAGATATAAAACACGAATTGTCATGAATAAGATTTCTGATTCTTGTTTAATGATGATGGAATCTATACAAAATCCATTTTCATTGTCATCCTCAAAATCATCATTTCAAACATAACTTTCAAAACTCAAATAATGGATTCGTGCAACTCATAATTCAAATCAATAATAACAACAAGACAAATGTTTCACGTGAAACATTTCACGTGATGAAATATGAAATATATAAATAGAACTCCGCACATGGTACGGAGTTCCTTATTGATTTAAGATTGTTGATTCTGATTACATATCCAGCTGTGCGAACTTCGCGTTGGCCTGGATGAATTCTTTTCTCGGTTCAACCTGATCGCCCATGAGAAGTGTCATTGCTTCGTCTGCAGCCTGCGCATCTTCGATGGTAACCTTGAGGAGTTTTCTGGTTGCCGGGTTCATCGTGGTCTCCCAGAGCTGCTCGGAGCTCATCTCGCCGAGACCCTTATAACGCTGGATCTTAGGCTCTTTCCAGCCTGTTTTCTGCTTGATTTCTTCGACTTCTTTATCGTCATAAGCGTAGTAGCCTTCGTTGCCCTGATATACGCGGTAGAGCGGCGGGCAGGCAATGTAAGCATATCCGAGTTCTACGAGAGGTCTCAGATAACGGAAGAAGAAGGTGAGAAGAAGTGTTCTGATGTGAGAACCGTCGACATCGGCATCGGCCATGATGATAACCTTGTGATAACGGAGCTTCTCAGGATCGAAATCCTCACCGATTCCGGCACCGAGTGCCATAACTACCGGCTGGAGCTTCTCATTTCCGTAAACCTTGTCAATACGGGCTTTCTCAACGTTCAGCATCTTACCCCAGAGAGGGAGGATAGCCTGATATTTCCTCTCACGTCCCTGCTTTGCGGATCCGCCTGCGGAGTCTCCCTCTACGATGAAGATTTCGCAGAATGTCGGGTCTTTCTCCTGGCAGTCAGCCAGCTTACCCGGAAGGGCAGTGGACTCAAATACGCTCTTTCTTCTCGTCATATCACGGGCTTTTCTGGCGGCCTCACGGGCTCTGGAAGCAGAGAGGCACTTGTCCATGACGATCTTAGCAACATTCGGATTTTCCTCGAGATACTGAGCGAGCTTTTCGGACATGACAGTCTCTACAAGTGTTCTAATCTCGGCATTTCCCAACTTTGACTTTGTTTGACCTTCAAACTGCGGCTCCGGAAGTTTGACGCTGATGATGGCGCCGATACCTTCTCTGGTGTCCTCACCCTGGAGGTTTCTGTCGGAATCCTTGATGTATTTATACTTTCTTGCATAGTCGTTAATGACCTTTGTCAGCGCGCTCTTAAAGCCGGTGAGGTGAGAACCGCCCTCGACGGTAGCGATGTTATTCGCGTAGGAATAGACGTTCTCCGCGAAGGAATCGTTATACTGGATAGCGACCTCTACGAAGCACTCTCCGCTTCTCTGAGCGATATAGATCGGCGGCTTGTGAAGCGCCTCTCTGTGGCGGTTTAAGTACTCTACGAAGGAGATGATACCACCGTCATAGTGGAGTACCTTATCTGTCGGCTCATCTGCACGGTCATCACGCAGGATGATGGTGATTTCTCTATTAAGGAAAGCCATTTCACGGTAACGTGTGATCATGGCATCGAAGTCAAAACGGCAGTCCGGGAAAATCTCCGGGTCCGGTGTGAAGATAGTCTTCGTACCGGTATCGTTCTCGTCGCACTTACCGACGATCTCGAGGGGAGAAGTGGTCTTACCACGCTCAAACTCGATGTGGTAGATATTGCCTTCACGGCGTACTTCTACGACCATCTTGGAAGCAAGAGCGTTAACTACGGAAGCACCTACACCGTGCAGACCGCCGGAAACGCTGTATGCGCCGCCGCCGAACTTACCGCCGGCATGGAGTACCGTATGTACGACTTCAACGGTAGGAATGCCCATTTTCGGGTGAATTCCGACCGGAATACCGGAACCGTTATCTGTAACGGTAACAGAACCGTCTGTATTTACTGTGACCTTAATGGTATCGCAGCGGCCGGCGAGAGCTTCGTCGACAGAGTTCGCTACGATCTCGTATACGAGGTGATGCAGGCCTCGAAGGGTCGTATCACCAATGTACATGCCCGGACGCTTTCTGACAGCTTCCAGACCCTCCAGAACCTGAATATCTTCTTCGTTATATTCTTTCTTGTTCGTGGTATCGAAATCGTCCTGTCCCTGGGTAGCCTGCTCGAGATCTTCGAGGGAGTCCTCTTTATAGTCCTCGGTCAGTGCACGCGGGTCAGCGGCAAGGTTCACGAGACCATCGGTCTCTTCCTGAACTTCATAGTAGAATTCTCTCTGTTCTTCCGGCTGATTCTGCTTCTCATTTTCGGCTGAAGTGTTCTGCAGATTCTTCTCGTCGTCCATTTTTGTTCTTTCCTTCCTTATTTTCCCGCTGAAATCCGTAAATCGGGAAAACTGCTGATATATCTAGATCTGTAACAATGTTACTGTACAGTATCCGGCTGGTTTTTGGCGCTCTCGATGCGCTTTTTGAGTGTCACAACCGAAAGAGGGGAGACATAGGTCCGGTCGTCCGTCAGGATCAATGACCGGGGAATCTCTTCCGAGACATATTCGAGGATGTTTTCTTCTTCCTGCTGCCGCAGAAAATCATTCATATCTGTAGAAGAAGCCTGTACGGTCTCAAGGTTGACCAACCCGATAATGGAATCGATCAGGATCGTATATTCTCCGCCGATATGAACGAACATCCAAACGCCCCTTAAACTTATCTGATTTGACCTAAATATTATACCATAAAAGGGGTGGAAAAGGTCAATTTTCTATGTATTTTCTACTCTTTGCACAGAACCCTCAGATACCTCAAAAAAGGCGATCTTTGACGCTTTTTCGAGAGAATCCGCAAGTTCCTGCTCAATAAAGGATTTATCGGTGCATGTAATGAAGATCTGGGCGTCCCCGATCTCGGACAGGAGGCACTTTCTTCTGCTGGCATCCAGCTCCCCGAAAACGTCGTCCAGAAGAAGGACCGGAGAATCGCTGGTTTCTTCCCTCATGATGTCCAGTTCGGCAAGCTTCATGGACAGTGCTGCGGATCTCTGCTGGCCCTGGGAAGCGAACATACGAAGACCGTCTCCATCCAGGGACATCTGAAGATCATCTCTCTGAGGGCCTGCATTGGTCGTTCCGCGATAGAAATCCTCTTCGAGGGTATTCTTCCATTTGGATATCAAAGCGGCGATTATTTCCTCATCTGAGTTCTTTTCAAACATATCGACAGGTACACATGTCTTATACTTCACAAAAAGCGATTCTGTACCGTTAGAGATCCTTTCGTGGTGTACCTTGGCAAACTTGTCGATGCGAAGAGAGAAGAGGTATCTGTCACGCATGATCTTTACCGCGGATCTTGCCATCGGTTCATGCCAGATGGACATTTCTTCCTTAATCGCATCGGTGAGCACCTTATTATTCCCGGAACGGGCATTCTTGATGATCCTGTTTCTGTTCATGAGAAGACGTACGAAATTAGAAAGCTCGTAATAATACGATGGCTTTACGGACGAAAGAAGCACATTTAAGTACTTTCTTCGCACAGAAGGGCCCTCTTTGATGAGCATTAAGTCCTCAGGAGCGAATATAACAGCGTTAAAAATCCCGAAATAATCGGATATTTTGTCAAAAGGGACGTCATCGTGACAAACCGTCTTTTTTGCCTTCTTTGATGTGGAAAAATCACTGTTTCCGTCGTCATACATGATGGAAACGGACTCATCATAAGCATTAAATGATGACGTGAGCCTGAGTTTAACCTTATAACTGTGCTCACCGTGAAGAATCATCTCACTGTCCTTGGAGGTCCTGTGAGAATGGGTAGAAGTGCATATATAGATGGACTCCAATATATTTGTTTTACCCTGGGCATTGGAACCGTAGAAAACATTAACAGAAGGCTCGACCTTAAGATCAAGCCTTCTGTAATTCCTGAAGTTCTCAAGTTCAATGGAACGTATATACATGCCGTACGTCCTTAAAAATTTGGCTTACGTAAAAGAATTACTTACGCAGCGGCAGGATCAGATATGTATAACCGTCTCCCTCAACAGGTACGACTACGGACGGACCGTTCGAGCCGGAGAAGAGGAACTTGACTGTATCCTCATCGATGGCACGGAGTGCATCCATGATGTACTTGTGGTTAAAGTCTACGTTAATGAGGTCACCGGTGATCTGGCAGGTAACTTCTTCACGGAGATTACCGAGCTCTGTGGAAGATCTGATCACGAGTGTCTCTTCGTTATCCATAGAAAGATTTACCGGACAGCGGCGGTCTTCCTTCTGGATGATAAGAGAAGCACGCTCTACAGCGTTAAGAACAGCATTCTTATCAACGATCATTGTAGTAGAAGAATTCTTCGGAACGATCGCGTGGTAATCCAGGAACTCACCATTGATGAGACGGGATACGATTCTGAACTTACCTGTATCGAAGAGGATGTGGTTCGTAGAAGCGTAGATAACGACTTCTGCGTCTTTTCCTGTAAGGATACGGGCTGCCTCATGAAGTGCTTTTCCGGGGATAAGGAACTTCATCACAGGGAGGTCTTCACCAATCTCCTGCTTTCTGTGAGCCATTCTGAAACCATCGATGGATACGACGTTGATGTTCTTGCCATCGGATTCGAAAAGAGAACCGTTCAGGATCGGACGTCCTTCGTCCGTAGAGATTGCGAAGATCGTCTGGCTGATCATGTCTCTTAAGATCTCCTGGTTGAGGATGATCTTGTTGTCATCGCCTACTACCGGGATCGTCGGGAATCCTTCTGCGGAAATACCATTGATCGAGAACTTGGACGTGCCGCTCTCAATATCGATTACCATTCTTTCATTGGAAGCGATCGCTACTTCGTCATCCGGGAGCTTTCTGACGATCTCACCGAAAACCTTGGAAGGAATGACGATGGAGCCTTCTTCCATTACATCTGCTTCTACAAGTGCTTCAATACCTGTCTCTAAATCATAGCCTGTGAGCTTGACGCCCTTGGAACCGGCCTCAATTAAAATACCATCTAATATAGGTAAAGTAGAACGAGTTGAAACTGCCTTCTGAACGATCGAAATCGCTTCGACCAGACTATCTCTTGAAATAACAAGTTTCATGCGTTTCTTTCCTCCGTCTAAATATCAAATAACACTATATATTATACAGGAAAATTACAAAAATGCTACATTGAAAACTCGAAAAGCTAGAGAAATTCAACATCTTTTCGTGTTTTCAACCTTCCGAAAAGTTTTCCACTTTTTTCTCTTTGATAATTATTTTTTTAGAGAGCGGAATCTTCCGCCGCTGCATAAAAACAAACAATAAAAGTCAGAAGAAAAGTACTTCTCCTTCTTAATATTATGCTCTGTGAAAATAGTGAAAAAGTGCTTTTCAGGCTGAAATATCAGCATTTCTTATGTGTATAACGAGTGAAAAGCACTGTGCAAAAGAAGAAGAGTTATCCACCTTACTCACAGGGAGGTTTTATCCACAATTCATGCACTTGTTTTCCCGAAGAAGTTTTCCACAAATGAACGAAAAAGAGTGGAAAACTTTAGTTAAAAAGACGCTTTTTAATGGACTCGATGCGAATGCTGAGCTCGGAACCTTCTTCTTTCAGCTCTGTTTCAATTTTGTTACAGGCGTGAAGAATCGTCGTGTGGTCTTTGCCTCCGAAGAACTCACCAATCTTAGGATAAGTCATGTTCAGTTCGGAGCGGCAGAGGAACATGCAGACCTGACGCGGAACGATGATCTCCTTGCTTCTCTTGTTCGACATGATGTCATTGACAGTGATGTTATAAGCACGCGCAACGACTTCGACAATGATATCCGGTGTGACCTGTCTGGCCTGCTTCGGAGAGATCATGTCCTTAAGCGCGATCTTCGCATCGTCCAGCGTGAAGGAATTGGCCAGGAAGCAGTAAGCTACGACTGTTTTAAAAGCACCGTCGAGCTCACGGATGTTCGATGCAAAGTTGGATGCGATGTAATCCACGATATCGTCAGAGAGATTGATATGCTCATCCTGCATTCTTCTCTTAAGAATAGCAATACGTGTCTCATAGTCCGCCGGCTGGATATCAACGATCAGACCGGAAGAGAAGCGCGAACGGAGTCTTTCTTCGAGGGAAGAAAGGCTTTGCGGCGGCTTATCACAGGTCATGAGGATCATCTTGCCGGATTCGTATAATTCGTTAAAAGTATGGAAGAACTCGACCTGAGTCTGTTCTTTTCGCTCGAGAAACTGGATATCGTCGATCAGAAGAAAGTCCGCATTTCTGTACTTCTCGCGGAAATCGTCGTACTTGCCGCTCTGGATCGTCGCGATAAACTCGTTGACGAAACGCTCGCAGTTGACGTAAACGACTTTCTCGGAAGGCATCTTCTGCTTCACTGCATTACCTACGGCATGCATCAGGTGGGTCTTACCTAAGCCCGAACCACCGTAAAGGAAGATGGGATTATACTGCTTACCGCCTTCGGCTACGGAAACGCAGGCCGCATGGGCGAAGCGGTTACCGGCACCGACGATAAAGGAATCAAAGGTATATGCGGGATTCAGCTGCGATGCGGAGTTCTCGGAAGAGACAGCCGGCGCGGAAGATGTGTGCTGATGGATCATCTCCAGAGTAAGAGAAGAATCAGGAAGCTCGATCTTGACGTCCAGTTCTTTTCCAACGGCAGCGGAAATACAGTTCTTGATCAGAGGAATCATCGGAATGATCTGTTCCTGGGAAAAAGCATCCTGTGCGGTGAGGATAAAGACATCATCGTTCGCAAAAGCCGGAACCATCGGCAGAATAAAGGTCTTATACTTAATATCAGACACCTCATCCTTTAAGATTGGCAGAGTTTTACTCCAGATCTTATTCGCATCCATCCTTGATTCACCCGCTTAGAAATATCGCCTTCTCGTAAAGAGCCCCCGGCGAAGATAAAAAGTAGAATCATCATATCAGAAATTATCACTTTCCGAAAGTATCTGATATAATAAATCGCAAAGAAATTCTTAATTGGGGAATATATGTTTAGAAAGAAAAACGGTAACATCAACTGGAGAAATATCATCCTCATCCTGATAGCTGTGATCTGTCTGGTTGTAGGTGTTGTGCTGCTTCTGATCGATCCTATCAAGAATATGAAACGCCAGAAAGTCACGGACGACATGATGGAGAGCATCAAGGAAGAGAGCCAGTCGACTTTCGTTGTAAAGTCCTCGGGTAATGAGGTCAGCGGCGAAGAATTTGAATACTATTACGGCGAAGAGGAAGTCAACGGCACACATGCGGACTATAAGACCATTGTGGCCGAGCTTCCGGAAGAAGTCGTACTGACAGCGCTCGGTACGATCAAGATCCCGTCCGTCGATATCGATATTCCGCTCTGGGATGACGCGACGATCGTGTCTCTCCGTTACGGCGCGGGAAGACTGAAGGGTACGGCGGATCCCGGACAGGAAGGCAATATGGTCATTCTCGGACACAGAATGCGCGCCGCCGGTAAGCTCTTCCACTCCCTCGGAGAAGTGAAGATCGGGGATACGATCGAGATCTCCGGCATCGACGGAAACAAATACACCTACAAAGTAGATACGATCTATGAGGCAGTAGATCCTGCAGATCTGGATAAGTATATCGACATCGATGATGGTACCGGCAAGCAGGTGACACTGGTGACATGTACCCCTCTCGGTGTTGCAACACACAGACTGTTGATCGTCGGACATCTTGTAGAGTGACGGGGAGAGGTAAATGGCATCACTGAGATTTCATCTGGCTGTTTTTTCCGCGAAGTGTACGAAGCTGGGACTTAGGGTCCTCGGAAGAGGTGCAACGACACTTCCCGGAAAGGTTGCTGCGAAGGTTGATCCGAATATCCTGAAAAAGCTCTGTGCCGGCCGCGATTGTGTAACGATCACGGGCACGAACGGTAAGACGACCACGACCCACATGATAACTGATATCTTCAGAAACTGCGGTTATACCGTCGTCACGAATGTTTCCGGCGCGAACCTTCTCTCGGGTGTCGCCACTTCCATGATCTTCGGAAGAAAAGAGATGAAGAAAGCCGATAAGGCCGGAAAGAAGGTCATCTGCGTACTGGAGACCGACGAAGGCGCATACGGAAAGATCGCCTGTCAGATCATGCCGAAAGTATCCGTAGTCACAAACCTTTTCAGAGACCAGCTTGACCGTTTCGGCGAACTGGCGCACACACGTGATCTCATCGCGAAAGGACTGGATTCCTGCGAAGCGGATATTCTTCTGAACAGCGATGACTCCCTGGTTTCCGAGCTTTACAAAGGACGCGAAGGAAGAACGGTATTCTACGGTCTTTCCGAAGAGTCCATGCACTACAATAACATCACCTATCCGGATAAGTCCGGTGTGCTTCCGGCATCTTCGGACGCCGAGTACTGCACAGGCTGCAAGACGAAGTACACCTATACCGCAAGATCCTTCGGCCACCTCGGTGCTTTTGCCTGCGAAAAATGCGGCAAGACAAGAAAAGCACCGCGCTTCTTCGTAAAGTATGATCTCGCGAAGAACCCGTCCGATGAGGGATACGAGCTTTCGCTCCTTGACGCGGGCGAGGGAAGAGATGAGACCGCTTCATCCGGCATCACGGAAAAGCGCGTCAAGCTCCCGATCCCGGGCATGCACAACTTCTATAACTCCATCGCCGCGGTATCCGCCTGTGTAAGAATGGGCGAGAAGATCGGCGATAAGGAAGCGCTCTCGTTTGAAAAGTGCGCCGCAGCCTTAGAACACGTGGAAGCGGCGTTCGGACGAATGGAGAAGATCGCTATCGGCGATAAGAAGATCTGTGTACTTCTCGTAAAGAACCCGGTCGGTCTCGACCGTGCGCTGTCTTTCGTTGCCGGCGCATCGGATGCCGAAGGGATCTACATGCTTCTCAACAGTAACATTGCCGACGGTAAGGACGTTTCCTGGATCTGGGATGTTGACTTCGAATCGAAGGAATTCCCGGAGAAGGTCTATGTTTCGGGCGACCGCTATGGCGACATGATGCTCCGCATCCTTTATTCCGGCGTGGACAGATCACGCATCATCGCCAAGCCGATGGAAGAATGCGCGGAGCTCCTCGATCAGGCGATCTCCGACTCGACACCTGGCAAGTGCCTGTATATTCTGCCGAACTACACATCGATGCTTGCTCTGCGGTCGATCCTCGTAAAGAGATATCACCTTAAGGATTTCTGGAAGTAAGGAGGGAAGGAAATGGCTGAAATTGAACTCCGTATCTGTCATATGTACCCGGACCTCCTGAATCTCTACGGAGACAGAGGAAATGTCCTGAGCCTGATAAGAAGGGCCGAGCTGCGTGGCATCAAGGTCAAGATGGTGCCGGTATCGATCGGCGATGAATTTGATGAGAACGACTTCGATATCGTTTTCCTTGGTGGCGGACAGGATGCCGAACAGAACGTGATCCGAAAGGATTTTGTCGAAGTGAAGGGCCCGAAGGTTAAAGAAGCCATAGAGAACGGCATGGTGTTCCTGTGTATCTGCGGCGGCTATCAGATGCTCGGACATTACTATCAGGAGCATGACGGCACGAAGATCGAGTGCCTCGGCGCGATCGATATCTACACGGTCGGAGAGGACGTCAGATATATCCAGGACACCACGTACGAAGCGGACTTTCTGAAAGAGGACGGCGTTTCTGACAGCGGGATCCTCTACGGATTTGAGAACCACAGCGGACGCACTTATCTCGGACCTTCCGTCAAGCCGATGGCCAAGGTGCTCGAGGGAGCCGGAAACAACGGAAAAGACGGCTTCGAGGGCGCGGTCTACAATAACGTTTACTGCACCTATTCCCACGGATCTTTCCTGCCGAAGAATCCGCGCATGACGGACCATCTCCTTCGCCTCGCGCTGAAGCGCCGCTACGGGGAGGATTATGAGCTGCCGGAACTCTCTACGGAGAACGAGGATTTCGCGAGAGCCGCGCTGCTGCGTTATAAAGAGAAGGGGAATACCGCTCCGTAATCAGGTGGAGCGGTCACGGCCGAGATTCTTGGATGTGTAGAGACGCTCGTCGGCTGCGTGGATCAGCTCGGCGACATCCTTGCAGTCCTTGTAGCAGGAGATGCCCATGCTTGCGGTAAGGCGGACCGGATCAGCTTTCTCATCGAGAACGATCGGCGCACCGGAAAGTGCGGTACGAACGCGCTCGGCCTGGACCTTGGCACCCTTGAGAGGTGTGTCCGGCAGAAGCATCATGAACTCATCGCCGCCGATGCGGAAGACCATATCGGATTTTCTGCACTGGGAGGTGAGGATACCTGCGACAAGACGCAGAACATCGTCGCCCTTGTTATGACCGTAATCGTCGTTGATCTTCTTGAAGAAATCGATGTCGAGGGAGATCAGGGAGAACGTGTCATCCGGATCATCCTTCTTGCGGTTGTTTCTTCTGTCATACTGCGAAGCGGTCTTCTCGATCATCTCGTAGAAATAACGGCGGTTGAAAAGACCGGTCAGATCATCGACCTGCGAAAGTCTCTTCAGCTTCTCGTTGGTACGGCTGAGCTCTTCCTCGACGATCTTCAGCGCCGTGATATTGCGGCTGATGCCCCAGGTGCCGATGACCTTGTCCTGATTGTCGATGATCGGATATTTTGAAGCGGAATACCAGACGATGGAACCATCCGCTTTCTCAAGTTTCTCGATATTGGAAACGAGAGGAGTTCTGGTGTCCATGATCTCCATCTCTTCTCTTCTGGCGCGCGCGGCAAACTCCTTCGGGAAGAAGTCGGCGTCTGTCTTGCCGACCATCTCCCGTGGATCGGTCACACCGAACTGTGCCGCATGGGAACGGTTATTCCAGATAAAACGGGATTGTGTGTCCTTGAAATAGATCGTGTCATTCGAATAATCACGTATGATTTCCAGGATCTTCTCATCGGAGAAGAAGGGATTCAATTTACCTTTGCTCATGGTCGTGACTCCTTACAGGCTTTTCCTTCCAAAAAAACTTCCTTTATGTAAATGCTTTCTCCCACGTTCCCCATTATCTCAAAAAAAATGAAAAAAAGAAATAGCAAAAGCATTTCCGTTTCGTTTCTGCTATACTGGGTCTATCGAAATACGGGAAAGGTGAGCCGCATGAAACTGGAAATCATGGATACCACCCTTCGGGATGGTGAACAGACCCCGGGAGTTTCCTTTACTCCCAGCGAGAAACTCAGCATAGCCAAGATCCTTCTGGACGAGGTTAAAGTCGATCGCGTCGAGGTCACATCCGCACGTATTTCCGACGGTGATTTTGAAGCACTTCAGAAGATCACAGAGTGGGCCGGCCGCAAGGGCTATCTCGACAAGGTCGAGGTACTTGCTTTCGTTGACAGAGGGCACTCGCTTTCCTGGATCCAGAATGCCGGCGGACGCGTCGTGAATCTCCTTTGCAAGAGCTCGATGCACCATCTGACCGCGCAGCTCGGAAAGACTCCGGAACAGCATGTCGGTGAGATCCGTCGTGTTATCGAGGACGCTGCTTTCCGCGACATGAAGGTCAATGTCTATCTCGAGGACTGGAGTAATGGTGTCCAGAATGATTTCGATTATGTAAAGATGCTCGTTTCCGAGATCTCGGTCCTTCCGGTGGAGCGCATCATGCTGTGCGACACACTGGGTGTTCTGACACCGGATATGACTTTTGAATACGTAAAGAAGATGTGTTCTCTTTTCCCGGAGGTACACTTCGATTTCCATGCACATAATGACTACGATATGTCCGTAGGAAACACCATCATGGCGGTAAAAGCCGGCGCGAAGGGTGTTCATGTTACTGTTAACGGTCTCGGTGAGAGAGCGGGCAATGCACCTCTGGCTTCGATCGTCGGCGCGGTTGCGGACTTCTGTGAGAACAGATCGACGGACATCAATGAAACGGCGCTCGAGCACGTAAGTAAGATGGTCGAGTCCTTTTCCGGCATGCGTATCCCGAAGAATCAGCCGATCACGGGTTCCGCGGTATTTACGCAGACCTGCGGTGTCCACGCAGACGGCGATACGAAGGATTCCCTGTACTGCAATAAGCTCGCACCGGAGCGCTTCGGAAGATTCCGTCAGTACGCGCTCGGAAAATCTTCGGGCCGCGCGAGCATCGCGAAGAATCTTGAAGAATTCGGGCTCGATCTCGATCAGGAGTCGCTGGAGAAGGTTACGGCGCGCATCGTTGAGATGGGCGATAACAAGGAGAGTGTTATGACCGACGAGCTCCCGTACATTGTTGCGGACGTTCTCGGCAAGGGCAACGGCGAGTCCCACGTTAAGATCTTAAACTACTATGTCTGCCACGCGCGCGACCTCAATCCGGTTGCGACGATGCGCATCCAGATCGACGATAATGTACACGAAGCCAGCGCTTCCGGTGAAGGTCAGTTCGACGCCTTCATGCGCGCGCTGCAGAAGGTCTACCAGCAGTTCGGAAGGACGCTTCCGTTCTTCGCCGACTACACCGTCACGATTCCGCCGGGAGGCCGCACGAACGCATTTGTCGAGAGTGTTATCACATGGCGCGACGGCGAGCATGAGTTTAAGACCAGAGGTCTCGACCGTGACCAGGTTGCTGCTGCGATCAAGGCTACCGCGAAGATGCTCAACATCATCTACGAGCAGGAACAGCTCGGGGAGTGAGAGTTTGCTGAGGACTGATCGTTTCCAATTGATATAAAAAGGCTGAAAACGCTAGTTTTATATCAATGTTTCACTGGCCCGATTGATATAAACTCGCGGAAAACAGTGCTTTTATATCAGTTTTCAGAGTTTCCATTGATATAAAAGCACTTGTATTTGAGTTCTTATATCAATGCCTGGGTGCATCCGGCTTCAAAAAATGATATAAGCTCATCAAATTTGCATTTCTTATATCAATCAAGCCCTTCATTCATTGATATAAAACAACGGAAAATCGCGTTCTTATATCAATTTGTGTTTTTACGCGCCTGAAATCAAAGCCTGCCAACAATAAAAGTGAGCTAGTCTCATCAAAAAAAAGAGCAAGTCCCATCAAAAAAGGAGCTAGTCTCATTATTCTGAGACAGCTCCTGCTTTTTCCGTAGAATCAGATTACTTTGCGAAGTACTTGAAGAACACGGAATCCTCGTAATCGTAGACGAAGAATTGCTTCTTTACGACGTCGAGTTCGCTTTCTTCGATGATATTTCCGAAGGAACCGATCAGCTTTGTCTCGTCTTCGTAGACCTCGTCGGTATGGTGCATCTGGTACGATGCCAGCGCCGAGTAGAGGATGTAGTTTCCGGGCGTGTACGCCGCGACCACCATGATGAGAAGAACGAGTCTGCCGGCGATTGCTTTCTTCACGCCCTGCGTGTCTTTTCGGCAGGCCTCGAAGTTATCGGTAACGAACATGACGGCATAAAGACCGATCAGGAAGACCGGCGCCATACTGCCGCGCATGAGGAAGTCATTGGCCTTACTGATCTTATAGACCGGCAGGATCAGAAGCGTGATGAACGCCGTCCACAGCATAGGATCTTTCTTGTGTTTCCTGTAGATCAGGAAGAACCACAGGCCGAAATCGAAGAGGAAATACCAGACGTATTCCTTGAGGAAAACGAGCGCGGAATCATAGAAATTCCAGATGAATCCGTCCTCGCCGGTCGCGTTCGGGTTCGCGGTATAAAGCGCGCCGAAAAGCACCAGGCACACGGCTGCGGGAAGGATATTTTCAAAGGTGAGAAGGTTTTTCAGGAAGCGCTTCGCGGAAGAGTCGGAAGCCCCGGAAGCAGAAGCTGAGGCCTCGGAAGAAGACGCCCCGCCGGCAAGTGCTTTTGGAAAAGACTCACGGTGGAGCATGACCATCTTGCAGATGCACATCGGCAGGATACCGATGGTTGCCCACGGGGAGTAGCAGAACATCAGACCGCCGAGAAGGCCGATACTGCGGTAGTTTACACTCTGCATCAGAAGAAGGGTGATGAGCCAGCCGGGGATGCTCTGGTTAAAGACATTCATGATCTGGAAGAAGTTGCCGTGGATGTAAAGGTGCAGGTTCCAGCCCTCCCAGGTCGTTGTCGTGCCGGTCAGCTGGTTGATCATGTACGGAATCACGTCGAATCCGGCGAAGAGGATCAGAAGCACGAACAGGAGCTTGGAAGCGCGTTTGTAAAGGAGCGATGCGCCGATCGCGACGAGGCCGAGACCAATGCCGGCCCAGATGAAAAGCGCGATGCGGGCGGCCATCAGACCGAAGAGTTTGCCGATGACGGCCGGGACCATCCAGAAGACGAAGTAGTAGGAGAACGCGGCGGAGCCGGTGCCGAGGCTCGCGGCGACGGCGGGATTCTGCTGCGTGGAAAAATCGTAGACGACCGGCCACTTGTACTCGACCAGGTCATTCAGGATCGCATAGCGGACGCGGTGATCGGCCGAACAGCAGCCAAACTCACTGACACCGCCCCAGTAAAGGATGATCGGGATCAGGACGATGATGAAGATCAGGAAAGCCGGCTTGATCTCGATAGAGCGTTCCTTCGGATCGAGGAGCGAGCCGTCAGGCTTTTTGCAGAAACCGCGCATGGCGAGGATCGCTGCCGCGCCGAAAAGCCCGGTGAAAAGCACTGCCCACCAGATCTTGAGATATCCGATAAAGAAGATGATCAGAGGCAGCATCAGATAGATCAGCGCTGCTTTGAAAAACCCGGATGTGCTGATGGAAAAAGATCGGGAAGAAAGACTTTTTTCTGTCTTAATGGAATCTACGACTTTCATGCTGCTCTGCCTTGCTTCCTCACATTTCTCAGTTCATCGGGGGCTGCTGCGACGGATCCTGTGGCTGGTGCATCTGCTGAGCAGCCTGCGGATACGCCTGCTGCGGGTACTGCTGGCCGACGATCGTCAGCTTGGCGCCGACGTACTTCAGTTCGATCTGGATCGCACCGCCGGGGATCGCCTCGAAGACGATGGAGTTGGCGGAGTTATCTGCATTGTAGTGAACACTGAGTTCGTTGTACTTGACGTTGGTTGCGGCACTTAAGGTCTGGCCGTTCTTGATGACACCGATCGGGAAACCGTTCATGTAGACCTGAATTCCCATGGCGCATCCAAAAGAACTGGAAACGCGGGTCAGGGATACTGTGCAGGGAGCTTCCAGAGGAGCGACATCATGGTTTCTGGCGGAGACACGCTGCTTCGCGGCATCTTCCGCTTCCTCGGTCTGCTTCTTCGCGCCGAATGCTTTTCGGATCGCGTAATAATCGTAGACGCCGAGACCGGCGATCAGACCACCAAAAACACCCGGAGACATTTTGATTCCGAACCAGGTCATGTAGCCGTTTCCCGAAGCATACACGGAGATGCCCAGGACCGCGATAAGAACGGTGAGAATACAACTGAAAACTGCGGAAAACTTTTGCATGATATTTACCTCAAATCTTATATTCCAAAACCCTACGGCATGATTCTACATGATTGCCCGTCGGGAGTGCAACGTTTATTTACATCTGATCCTGAATATACTTAACGATATCAGGCATTTTGCTCTTCTTCCATTCTTCCTTTTCCGTCTCTTCCGCAAGCGGGCAGAGGATGAAGAAATCGAGAGTCTCGCCGGGGACGCGTCCTGTTCTGAGCGGCTCGGCGAAGTGCGCCTTCCACTCTTCCTCGGTCGCATCCTTGAAGCGCTTCGGATCAAGGTAGGTCATCTGACGTCTGGTAGCGGCGATATGCATCTTTGCCGAAAGCGGCGACAGAAGCTTATATTCTTCTTCCGGAACATCCTGGAAAATCACCGGTAACTCGCCGAGATCGATGCACTCTTTGCCACGCAGAATATCCACGCCGTAAGGCTTGAAAGACCACTTCTCCGGGGTAAGATCAAGACGCAGCAGCAGTCCTTTTTCCGTATTAAACTGGGACCGCTGATAGTCCGTATCGAAGATAAAGTTTCCGAGTGAATAGAAGATCGCCTTATCACCCACGGTCTCATAGTTCATGGGAACGTGCGGGTGATGCGCGACGACGATGTCGGCGCCCATCTGAAGATACAGGTGATAGCGCTCACGGGTGTACGGGGACGGAAGCGGTGTGAACTCCTCGCCGGCGTGGGATACGACGATGCACCAGCGGCAGGTCTTCTTGATCTCGGAGATCGCTTCCTTAATGGCGTCGAGGTCGCTCCAGCTGAAGCAGCCGGCCTCGGTCTCACTGGCTTTTCGGCAGGCGCGCTGGTATCCGACACCGAACATGCCGATGCCGCCGGCTTCCGGAAGATAGAGGATCTTCCGGGCCTCTTCGATATTCATGCCGGCGCCGATCGTTCTTACGCCGCGCTTTTTCGCTTCTTCGAGAGTAGCTGCGATGCCTTCTTCACCGGCATCCTTGATGTGATTGTTGCAGATGTTCCAGATGTCGCAGTGATTCTGGACGAGGAAGTCCGCAACGGCAGGATCCATGAAGTGAAGGAGCTGCTTCGTGCCCTCGTTGACGTCATTCTTCGTGTCCGCCATGATGGGCCCTTCCACGTTTGCGATGACGTGGTCCGCATAGGCGAGAACATCCCGGACGCGCTTGGAAAGAAGGTTCGGGTCTTTCCAGCGGTGATCCATGTAGCGGTCAAATCCGATATCGCCGGTAAACAGCAGCGAAGTCTCGCCGCGAACGAGCTGGCAGAACTTCTCACCGCGCGCTTCGAAATCCTTGAAGTGCGTATAGGACGCGGCGGCAGGCGAGAGGATGCAGGCCTTGCCGGAGGGCGTGATCTTCTTTCCGAGCTCGACGGATTCCTTAAGATCCGCGACGAGGTGGGTGTAGGGAAGATCCCCGACATCCTCGTAGATGCGCTTGCCGGACTCGTATGAGCAGATGTACTGGTATTCGGGATGCTCCCTGATAAACGCGATCAGGGAACTGTAGTCGATGCCGCGGTCCATGCCGCCGACAAGGAGCGTCGCGGTGTTCGGGACACTGGTCGCCGCCTGGATGGTGGCCTGCGGGATCGTACTGATGGAATCGTTGTAAAAGTCGATGCCGTCGTAGTTTCCGATGAACTCGAGACGGTGGTGAAGACCGGTAAAGGTCTCGATGCTGGATCTTACCTTCTCCGGATCGAGACCGAAGACCTCGGTGCAGATGCGGTAAACGAAGGTCGCGTTGAACTGGTTATGCGCACCCTTGAGACTCATATTGAAGCTCATCGATGTATCAAAATTAAGCAGGGTTTTTGAAGCCGCAGTTTCGATCTCGGGAACGTCGTTTCCGTAGAAGAGAAAATCCGAAGAGCCCTGATGTACCGAGATATTCTTCTTTGCGTTAAAGTAATTCTCCATCGTGATATAGCGGTCGAGATGGTCCTCGTAGAGGTTGAGGAAGACCGCGACATGCGGGGAGAACTCGAGGTCTGACAGCTGATGGCAGGAGAGCTCGTAGACGACGATCGTGTCTTTTCCGATCTCGTCATAGTAGTCAAAGCACGGAAGGCCGATGTTTCCGCAGAGGATCGCGTTGCCGTCTCTTAAGTCGTGAAGAACGTGATAAAGAAGCGACGAAGTAGTGCTTTTGCCCTTGGTGCCGGTGATTCCGACGACCTGGGAGCCGAATTCCTCCATGAAAAGACGGGTCTGGGAGATGTATTTCGGTTCTGGAACATGCGTGATGATGCCGGGGCTCTTGAGGATATAGTCGAAGTCTTTGGAAAGCTTCAGGATCTCATCTTCCGATCCCTCGACCATCTCGAAGGCCGCGCCGGGGCAGTGCTCCTGGAGGAACTTCTCGGAAGACTTGCCTTCCCTTCCTTTTCCCCAGATAAGTATGCGTTTATTGTCGAGCTTTTCGGTGATTCTCATGTAACTGCCCCCTCTTTACGTGCACACCTATTATACTATTTTTCTTCCGTTACGTTTTCCGTGGCGTGGCGCATCTTCCGCCAGATCGTGAAGTACATCGTCGTGAAGCAGATGCTGGCGCCGAGCATCTGGCTGAAGAACTCCGCCCAGAAAACACCGTCAACGCCCATGCCGATGTTCGGCAGAAGGAGCGTCAGCGGGGTGACGAGAAGGATCTTTCGGAGCATGGAAAAGAACAGGGCATGCTTCGGATAGTTCAAGGCGACAAAGGTGGTCTGGCCGCTCATCTGAAGGGCCATGAACGGGAACGCGCCGAAGAAGATGCGCGCGCAGTGGACGGCCAGATCGATCAGCTCTTCGTCATCGGTGAAGATCCGGAAGATCGGGCCCGGGATGAAGAGCATCGCGAGCCACAGAAGAGTGTTGACCAGAAGGCCGCTGATGAGGATAAAACGGATGCACTCGGAGACACGCTTTTTCTCCTTGGCGCCGTAGTTATAGCTCATGACATTCTGGCCGGCTGCCGTGACGCCGCTGTTCGGAAGGCTCATGATCTCACGGACCGAGTTGGTCAGGCTCATCGCTCCGACATAGAGCGTGCTGAGCGCGCCGCCGAAGCTCTTGAGCATGATGTTCACGATGGCCTGCGTCAAGCTGCTCGTGACCTTGAAAGTAAATCCGGTCGCGCCGAGCTTGAGAAGGGCCGGCAGCTGCTTCTTATCGATGAGAAGGCGCTTCAGGTGAAGCGGCGGTCTCTTGCTCCGAAGGAAGATGATGACCCAAAGGGCGCTCGCGCTCTGGGAGATCACCGTCGCCAGTGCTGCGCCCCTGATCCCCATGTCGAAGACGAAGATGAAGAGCGGGTCGAGTGCGATATTCAGGACCGCACCGAGAATGACCGTGCCCATGCCGATCTTCGGAAAGCCCTGGGCAGTGATGAACGGGTTCATGCCGAGGCTGACGAGGACCGGGATCGTGCCGATGACGTAGATGCGGAAATAATCGACCGCGAAGGGAAGTGAGGATTCGTCGCCGCCGAGGAGCTCTAAGATCCATGGTGCAAAGGCGAAAAGCACTACAGTCAGGAAGGTACCGATGATCAGAAGAAGAGAGAGGGAAGTGGCCATCATACGCTCGGCTTTTCCGTCTTTATGCTCGCCTCTTGCGATCGTGGCGAGGGTCGTTCCGCCGGTGCTGCATAAGTTGGCAAAAGCACCGATGAACGTGATCAGGGGGAAGCACACGCCAAGGCCGGTGATGGCAAAGGTACTTGTTTCGCCCATGTGGCCGATATAGGCTCTGTCGACGATGTTATAGAGAACGACGACCATCTCGGCCAGCATGATCGGAAGACCGAGTTTTAAGATCCAGACGGGAACGCTTCCCTTGGAAAAGTCGCCTTGTTTGGTTTTTGCACTTACTTCACTCATACGTATGACCGGTCGATCTTAATGACACAGTAGTAGTTCTGGTGCTTTTCGAGCATCTTCTCACGGACGGCCTGGATCAGTTCTTTTTCCGATGAAGTGACATCGTGGGGAACGACCATGTCGAAGATGAGGTTGGTGTGGCTGTCGCCCGGCACCATGCGGAAATCGTGGATCGTGATGCGCTCATCGATGGACTTTGCGATCGCCTTCGCCTCCTCCTGAAGCTTCATGAGATCCTTGTTCTTCGTGTCGATCGGATCCATGTGGATGACGGCCTCGCAGTCGAGTTCCCGCGCCAGGTCGAGCTCGATGTTATCGATGACGTCGTGGATGTAGAACATGTCCTGGAAGGCGGAGACTTCGGCGTGAAGGGAGATCATCTTTCTGCCCGGGCCGTAGTCGTGGACGACCACATCGTGGATGCCGCTGATCGGTTCGTGGGACATGACGATCTCTTCGATCTTATCGATGAATTCCTTGGACGGCGGCGTGCCGAGAAGGGGCTCGACGGTGTCTTTTGCGGCGCTGATGCCGGAGTAGAGGATGAAGACCGAGAGAGCAACACCGATATATGCGTCGACCGGAAGGTCGGTAAACTTCGTGGAGATGACGGCGAGAAGAACGACGGACGTGGAGATCATGTCGTTTCTGCTGTCGATGGCCGTCGCGCGCATCGCCGAGGAATCAATGATCTTCGCCCACTTGAAGTTGTAGAACATCATGTAGGCCTTCACAACAAGCGAGGCGACCAGCATGGCGACCGCAAGGACCGTGCAGTCGACGGCGGCCGGGTGGATGATGCCCTCGATGGAGGACTTGCCGAGCTCGAAGCCCATGATGCAGATGAGAAGCGAAACGATGAGACCGGAGATGTACTCGATGCGGCCGTGACCGAAAGGATGGTCGGCGTCCGGTGCTTTTCCCGCCAGACGGAAACCGATCATCGTGATGATCGACGATCCCGCATCGGAGAGGTTGTTCAAAGCGTCACCGACGATGGCGATGGAGTGCGTCAGGATACCCATGACGAGCTTTCCGGCGAACAGAAGAAGGTTGAAGAAGATGCCGCATGCCCCGCAGATGCTGCCGACAGCGCGGCGGTCCGAAGCCGAAACAGGCCGGGACTGATCCTTCGTTTTACGGACACCCGGTACGAGTTTGCGGATCAGGGCGGATACCATGCGAATTCTCCTTTCTTTTATTTCTTCGTTAACGAGTATTTTACTACATATGGAGCCGATGCAGAATTGTTTTTCGGTTACATCGGTGTGATATACTGAAATCGTTGTAAATAGCGAAGAATTGTGAATCTTCGCGGCAATAAACTGATGTTTTAGGAACGGACCATGACGCATTTTTCCGAAGAAGAACTGAACCGCATCGCACGTCTTTCCGGGCTTTCTCTCTCAGATGAAGAGAAGGAGATCCTGCATCGGGACCTTATGCGCATCGTTCCGTACATGGAGCGGATCACCGGGCTCGACACTTCTGCCGTGGATGAGGACCTGACCGGGGCGATAGAAATCGGACCTGGTGCGGATTCTTCGGACGGTGTGATGCAGCTTCGGGATGACGAAGATATGGCGTCCCCTATAGCGCCTGATATTACGGCACTTTCCGCTTCGACGAAGGACGGCACGTTCACGGTGCCGCGAGCAGTGGAGTGAGGCGGATCCGATGGAAAGAAAAGAGATCTTATCACTCACAATGACAGAACTTGCCAAGGCGATCCGGGAGCAAAAAGTGACCTCGGAAGAAGCCGTGCAGGCAGTTTTTGAAAATATAGATGAGCATGAATCTGTCATTCATGCCTACCTCGATTTTTACAGGGAAGATTCTATGGCAAAAGCACTCGCCGCCGACGCGCTGGTGCGCGAAACCTCTGATACTACGGCACTTCCGCCGCTTCTGGGTGTACCTGTTGCCATTAAGGATAACCTTCTCTTTGCCGGTAAAAGGATGACCTGCGGATCGAAAATGCTTCAGGATTTTATCGCGCCGTACACGGCAACATGTGTCGAAAAGCTTGAAAAATCAGGCGCGATCGTCATCGGCAAGACGAATTTGGATGAGTTCGGAATGGGAGCTTCCACCGAGCATTCCTACTTCGGAGCGACCACGCATCCGATGGATAAGACAAGAGTTCCGGGCGGATCTTCAGGCGGATCGGCTGCGGCGGTTTCCTGCGGGGAAGCATTTGCGGCGCTGGGCACTGATACCGGCGGATCGGTCCGTCAGCCGGCGGCCTTCTGTGGCCTGATCGGGCTTCGTCCGACATACGGATCAGTCTCCAGACATGGTCTGACGGCCTTTTCCTCGTCGATGGACACGGCCGGACCCATAACACGCTCAAGCATAGACGCCGCAGTGCTTTTTAACACTGTTAAGGGGGCAGATCCGAAGGATCAGACCTCGATTTCAGCCCCGGATGTGGATATTTCCGAGATGGAGAGTTACTCCATGAGTGGAAAGAAGATCGGCATCCCGAAGCAGCTTCTCGGAGAGGGTGAATCTTCCGATGCAGTGAAACGGGCGAAGGCATTTTTTGAGGAAAACGGTGCGACGGTGGAGGAACTGGATATGCCGGTCCTTGACTATGCGGTCGCGATCTACTATATCCTTTCGTCGGCGGAAGCGTCCGCGAACCTCGCAAGATATGACGGCATCCGATACGGATACCGCGCTTCCGACGTCTCCGACATCTCAGAACTCTTCCGAAAGACCCGCACGGAGGGCTTCGGAAAAGAAGTGAAGCGCAGGATCCTTCTCGGAAACTATGTGCTCTCCTCGGAGCACTTTGATGACTGCTACCGCCAGGCGGAGAAAGCGCGAAAAATGCTGAAGAAGGCCTTTTCCGACGCCTTTAGTAAATACGGTCTGCTTCTTTGTCCGACGGCGCCGGGAGTGGCGCCGCGGCTCGGGAAGATCGACGAGGATCCGCTCTCTACGTATATCGCGGACCTCTGCACCGTTCCTTCGAGCCTTGCGGGGATCCCTTCGGTCAGTGTGCCGTTCGGGACATTCACAGCCGCTTCATCGGAAGCAGGCTCCGGTAAAGAAGCACTTTCCGCCGGTTCAGAATCACGTCCTGCCGGCGCAGATAGTCGTCCTGCCGGCGCTGCACTTCCCGTCGCCATCCAGCTCATGGGCCCGAGATTCGGCGAACAGGAGATCCTGGGCGCGGCAAGGTTCATCGAGAAGAGTGCATTTCCCGGGAAGGGAGGTGGCGTCTGATGGATTTTGAAACTATCGTAGGACTGGAAGTTCACGTCGAACTGAAGACCCGATCGAAGATCTTCTGCTCCTGCAGTACAGCTTTCGGTGCACCGCCGAATGCCCATATCTGCGAAGTCTGCGCCGGCCTTCCGGGTGCGCTGCCGCGCCTGAATAAGAAGGTTCTGGACTACGCGATCCTGACGTCCCTGGCCCTGAACTGCGAGATCACGAAGAATACCCGTTTTGACCGGAAGAACTACTTTTATCCGGATCTCCCGAAGGGGTATCAGATCTCCCAGCTCTATTCTCCGATTGGAAGAAACGGTTTCCTGGAGATCGAAAAGCCGGAGAAAAAACGCATCCGTATCCATGAACTTCATATGGAGGATGACGCAGGAAAACTGATCCATAACGAAGGGGAGAATACTACATCCATCGACCTTAGCAGGTGCGGCGTGCCGCTTCTCGAGATCGTGACCGAGCCGGATTTCCGGTCTTCCGAAGAGGTGGCCGCGTTCCTCGAGATGCTCCGTACGATGCTGAAATCCATCGGTGTTTCGGACTGTAAGATGCAGGAGGGATCGCTCCGCGCGGATGTAAACCTGTCGGTCCGCCCCATCGGTGAGAACACCCTCGGAACAAGAACGGAGATGAAGAATCTGTCTTCTTTCCGCGCGGTAAGTAAGGCCATCGCGTATGAGAGTGCCCGCCAGTGGGAGATCGTCCGAAACGGCGGAACCATCGAGCGTGAGACGCGCCGCTGGGACGAAGTAAAAGAGCAGTCGCTTCCGATGAGAAAGAAGGAAGATGCGGCGGAATACAAGTATTTCCCGGAACCGGATATCCCGGTGATCCGGATCACGGATGAAAAGATAGACGAGCTTCGATCTATCTTGCCGGAGCTTCCCCAGGAGAAATACCGCCGATATATCGAGGAACTGAATCTTCCCGAATACGATGCCGGCATACTGTCCGGAAACAAAGAAATATCAGTGCTTTTCGAGAAGACTACGGAGATCTGCGGGGACGCGAAGGAAGCCTCGAACTGGATCATGGTGGACCTCATGAAGCTCCTGAACGACACGGGAACGCTTCCCGAGGACATGTCGATCCGCGAAGAATCTCTCGGAGAGATCATCGTGATGGTGAAGGAAGGCCGCGTCTCGAGAGCATCCGGAAAAGAGATCCTGAAGGCGGCATTTACCGAAGGCGCGGTCCCCGAAGAATACGCGGATCAGAAGGAACTGTGGCTTATCGTGGATCCAGGGGTCCTGGGACCGGCTATTGACCGGATCCTGAGCAATAACGGGAAACCGGTCAGCGAGTATCTGGCCGGAAAGACGAAGAATTTCCAGTTCCTGCTGGGACAGGCGATGAGAGAGACGAAGGGCAAGGCGGATCCCGCACTGCTAAGACAACTTCTGGAGGAGAAATTGACCGATTTGTCGGGCGACAAGACGGGCGATACATGAGATAATAACGGTATGGAAGAGAAAGACAGAGGCTTTTACGATAAGATCAGGGACGCGGTCAACGCGTATGTGCTTCACGACCCGAACGCACAGGCGGTGACGGCCTTTGAGCGCGAGAAGAAAATGAAGACGGTCGATGACAAGACCCTGGCGATGTTTCAGGAATCCGCCGAGGCCGGGCATCCGTTTTCGTGCTTTAATCTCGGCCGCTGCTATGAGACCGGAAACGGCGTGGAGAAGGATCTCGAGAAAGCCTACGAATGGTACCGCAAGGCGGCGGTGGGCGGCGATGTGAATGCATGGCTCGCGCTCGCGAAGATGTTCGATACAGGTACCTATGTTGATAAAGATCCGAAAGAAGCGGCAATGTGGCTGTCGCGCGCGGCGGATAAGAACCACCCGATCGCGAAGATCGGCATGGGCCAGAAGTATTCGCGCGGTGACGGCGTGGAGAAAGATCCTGAAAAAGCACTTCAGTATTTTAAGGAAGCGAAGGAACTGGAGCCGGGCATCGGAAGCTACATCCTCGGTGAGGCCATCGGCGACGGCATCGGCTGCGAGAAAAACTACGAAGAAGCATTCCACCTTTTCGAGGAAGCGCATGAGCATAAGTTTGCGCTGGGCACCTACAATCTCGGCATGATGCTCGAGATGGGCCTCGGCTGTGAAAAGGACGAGAAGAAGGGCTTCGAGCTCATCAGGCAGGCGGCGGATGAGGGCATCCCGGAGGCGATGTACCGCATCGCGTTCCACTACAGGGAAGGCACTTCGGAAGCCGTTCAGAGCGATAAGATCGCATTCGATTACTTTAAGAAAGCGGCAGATAAGGGCTTTGCGCCGGCCTACGTGGAGACGGGCCTGTGCTATGAGAACGGCGCGGGCGTCGAAATGAATAAGGAAGAGGCCTTCCGCTGCTACGAAAAAGGCGCGCAGGCGGGCCTTCACACGGCGATCGTCTGTCTGGCGGTATGCTACCGGGCGGGCATCGGCTGTAATATAGACGAAGATAAATCTATTGAACTTCTGGAAAGAGCGGTCCTCATCGGAAACACCCGTGCATACCATCTTCTGGCCAGTGCGCTGTTTGAGAAAAACCCGTATGACGAGCGTGCGGTCAACCTTGAGATGGTCGGGTCGAGGGCCGGATTTGCGAGATCCTCGCTGTTTCTCGGCGGTTACTTCCTCCAGAAAGGCGAGGCCGGTCCGGATACTGACCGTGCGGCGCACTACTTCCGCCTGGCGGCCAAAGAAGGCAGTCCGGACGCGATGTTCGAACTGGCGGATATTCTCGATACCGAAGAGAACCGGGAGAATGAGGAGATCCAGAAGGAGATCTGGGAGCTGTACGAGGGAAGTGCGGATGCCGGACATCCTCTCGCGGCAAATAAGATGGCGCTCCGCTACAAGGACCCTTCGGAAAGAGCGTCTTCCGGGGATTATTATCCGGCGGTAGATCCGGAGCTTTCCGAGGAGGAGAGAAGAAAGAAAGAGGTCCACTATATCTCGATCGCAGCGACCGGAGGCATCCCTTCTGCCTGCTACGAAGTGGCCGAGAGATCCTTCTGGGGCGACGGCCTGAAGGTGGATATCAGGTCCGCAAAGGGGCTTTATCACTACTGTGCCGATGAGCTCGACAACCGGTCGCTCCTGGCCAGATATGCGTTCTGCTGCATACTGACTTCCATGGAGTTTATTTACGGCAAGGTCGGCGATAACGATCAGGCCATTAAGGATCTGATCGAGAGTGAGCGGGCCCGTCTCGTCCGCGAGGATCAGACCTGGCAGGAGGGCATGGACCTTCTGGAGACGCTGGCGAAGGAGAATATCCCGGATGCCGTGATGTTCCTTCCTCTGGCAAAAGCACTCTCCTACGGCGAGAAGACTGACCTCTCGTCGGAAGAGGATCAGAAAATGCTGGAGTACATCGACAATCTTCCGGACAACCGGGAAAAATACTATATTCAGGGCGTCATGAAGGCGATCCTGAAACCGAAGGAGATCATGGAGCCGATCAATTATCTCCGATATGCGAGATCGTCGCTTCGTGCATGTAATGTCGATCAGATCCTGGGAAACCTCTATCTGTCGCTGTCAAGGAAAGTGAAGTTCCGTAGCAAAGAAGAGGTCATGGTCATCGAGAACGCGTTTACCGGCTGGTCCACCACGCTTCAGAAGGACGAGCTCGCGAGGCTTCATGACCAGATGCGCAATCAGAGTAAGGAATCGATCTGGAGTGAAAATACTACCTGGAGCAGGAAGAAAGCAAAGCCGCTGGAGATCCTTAATTCGGCCTCGGCACTATACAAAGAAGCCTACGCGAACGGCGAGACCAATGATCTCCGCCCATATAACCGCGTCTACGATGAGATCACCGACCGGAAGATGCTCCTGCTGATCCCCGCCGTTCTCGGGCTGGGATTTATGGTCGCCCTTCTGGGCACGATCATGAAGCTCGGCTGGGATATGGGCATGACGGAGATGAACGGAGGCACGGGGAAGGACGTCCCGTGGAAAAAAGACCTCATGACGTTCCTCGATATCTTCGTATGGGTACTCCTGGCTGTGATCGTTGTATACGTTGCGATCTATGCAGTCCTGGAGGTAAAGAAAGGCAAACGAAAAGCACGGCTGGAAAAACTCATGAAGGAAAAGGCCGCAAAGAAGGAGCAGAAATAATGGCAGTTCATGTGGTTCTCTTTGAACCGGAAATACCGCAGAATACGGGGAATATCCTTCGCACCTGTGTCGCGACGAACACGAAGGTGCACATCATCAGGCCGCTCGGTTTTGAGCTGAATCACGACACCCTGAAGCGTGCCGCGTCGAACCATCTCGATCTCGCGGAGTACGATTTCTACGATAGTTTCGAGGACTTCGAAAGTAAGAACCCGGGCACTTATTTCTACATGACCCGGTACGGAAAGAAACCGCACAGCAGCTTCGACTTCGCATCCGTCAAAGACGATATCTATCTTATCTTCGGAAAAGAGAGTACAGGTATTCCGTATGAGCGCCTCGCCGCCCATCTGGACTACTGCTTCCGCATCCCGATGGCGGGAACATGCAGGAGCCTTAACCTCTCGAACGCCGTGGCGATCGCACTTTACGAAGTGATGCGCCAGCTGGATTACCCCGACCTGTCATACACCGAAGTGCAGAAAGGGGAGGACTTCCTGGAGTCCTTTGACATCCGGCCGCTCGGCAGAAAGGACACAATATGAGCGACAATCACGAGAACGATCTGGAAAAAGCACTGACGCCGGAGGAGCCGGAGGAAGAGGCTGAACCGGCCGGCGAGCCTGAGAAAGAAGTTAAGGAGCCGGCGAAGGATAAGACGGTCCGGAAGTCGGACTACCAGCCGAGATGGATGAGTATCCTGACGGTCATGTGGCTGCCAGCGCTCTCGGTAATCTTCGAGATCTGCTTTGCGGCACTGATCCACTATCCGTTTACGCTTTATACCACGCTTCTTTCCTTAAGCGGGGCTTTCCTTGTGACCGGGCTGATCCTTCTGATCCCGAACCGCCGGGCACGTGTGATCCTTTTCGGCCTTATCACGAATATATTGACGATCATCTATATAGCGCAGTACATCTACTTCCGTATCTTCGGTACGATCTTCGTTTTCGGCTCGATCGAGTCCGGAGGTGCCGGCGCGGTGGTCGAGTACTTCAGCGTCGTGAAGTCCGCCATGATCGCGGGCTGGCTGGGCATCCTGATCCTGCTTCTGCCGTCGCTTCTGTACTGGCCGGTCATCCGGAAATTCATAAGAAGAATCCCGGTATCCGGGTGGAAATACAAAGTCTCCGTCATAGGTGCTTTTGCCGTAGTCACAGTACTTGCGCTGTGCCTGATCGGTAACGACAGAAAGGGTGCGGCGAACCCGCGCATGCTCTATTTTTCCGAGTTTTCGCAGGACGCGTCGCTTAGAAAATTCGGACTTATCCCGACGATGGGTCTGGATATCCGCATGAATGTCCTGAACTGGAAGCTCGATGAGAAGGCGGAGGTCGATGTGGACGATATCGTGATCGAGACATTGAGTTCTGAGGAGAAAGAGAAGGCCGGCATCACCACGGCATCTCCTACGCCTTCGCCGGTCCCGACGCCGGAACCGACACGTGCACCGGAAGCGACACCTTCACCGACTCCGGCCCCGACCGCGACACCGACACCGTTCCCGAAAAATGCCCTCGATATCGACTTCGATCTGAACGAGACCGATAAGACGTTCCAGCGCATGAACGAGTTCCTGTCGCAGAGAGAGCCGACAACCATGAACGAATACACCGGGCTTTTCAAGGGGAAGAACCTGATCCTTCTGACGGCGGAGGGCTTCTCCGGATTCGTGATCGATCCGGAACTGACGCCGACGCTCTATAAGCTCTCCACGCAGGGCTTTGTCTTTAACAACTTCTACACGCCGTACTGGTACGTCAGCACCTCGGACGGTGAGTTTGTCGAGACCACGGGCCTGATCCCGAAGTCCGGTGTATGGAGCTACACGAAGGTCGCGAAGAACTACATGCCCTTTGCCTTCGGAAACCAGTTCCAGGCGCTGGGATATAAGACCTTCGCGTTCCACAACAACACATATACCTACTACCACAGAGACCGTTCATATCCGACCATGGGCTACACCTATTACGGATTAGGAAACGGTATGGAGGTGAAGAAGACCTGGCCGGAATCCGATGTGGAGATGATCGAGAAGTCCGTCGAATACTATCTCGACGGCAGCGGGCAGCCGTTCCACGCCTACTACATGACCGTAAGCGGCCATCTCCCGTATGCGTTCGGAGATAACCAGATGTCGAGTAAGTACAAGGATCTCGTGAAGGATCTCGATTACAGTACACCGGTCAAGGCTTACATCGCCTGCCAGATCGAGCTCGACCGTGCGCTGGAGACGCTGATCCAGAAGCTCGATGAAGCGGGCGAACTGGAAAATACCGTCATCGCGCTCGGTGCCGACCACTATCCGTACGGCCTGGAAAACAAGGAATACAGGGAGCTTTGCGGACAGCCGATGACCGAACCGTTCTCGCTCTACGAGAATACGTTTATCCTCTGGAGCGGCGACATGACGGAGCCGGTGGTGGTGGACAAGTACTGCTGCAGTATGGATATCGCGCCGACACTGGCGAACCTCTTCGGCCTTCCGTACGACTCAAGACTTTACATCGGCACGGACATCTTCGCGCCGGAGCCACACTACGTTATCTTTAACGACCGGAGCTTCATCAACGACAAGATCATGTACAATGCCCGAAACGGCAAGGTCACGGCGCTTGTGGATGAGGAGATCACGGAAGAGTATGTCAAGGAATGCATCGAGTATGTCAGCGAGCTGTTCTACTGCTCGACGCATATCATCGACAGCGACTACTACGGGTATCTGTTCCCGGACGGTGTTCCCTGGCAGGCGAAAAGAGACGGGTAAATCCCGGCAGGCATCTGCCGCTTTTAGGAAAGACCGGATGACCGTCAGCGGTCACGGTCTTTCTTCGCGTTGAAAAGATCCTGGTCGGCCTTGACGATGAGCTCGGAGGCGTCCAGCTGGTCTTCGTATGTCGAGAATCCGAAAGAAAGGGAGATATAGATCTCTTTCTCGTCGAGCATCAGCGGTGTTCTCAGGAAGCGGCTCTTGATACGTCCGGAAAGCACCCTGGCGCCGGTAAGTCCGGTGTCGGAAAGAAGAAGAGCGAACTCATCATTTCCGACACGGAAGACGTCATCTGCGCTACGAGAGCAGGATCTCAGGATATTGGCCACATACTTCAGAATGACCTCGCCGCTCTTTCCACCGTGGTCGGAACAGAGCTTCGTGAAATTATCGATGTCCATCAATATAATGGAAAAGCCCGCGCTGTAGCCGCGTCCTCTGACACGGGAGAACAATCGCATGTTCCTGGTGATCATTTCCTCGAAGTACTTGCGGTTATAAAGGCCCGTCTCTTCGTCGATGGTGGACAGGACGTGGATACGTGAGCTGAGTTCATCGCACTGCTTATTCTTCTGCATGAGCTTCTGCTCCGTGTTTTTCTCTTCGGAAATATCCCGCGTGATGCTCCAGGTGCCGGCAACTTCGCCGTTATCATCGATCAGCGGATAGATCGATGTGGACAGCCAGATGTTCCCGATCGTGGATCTCGGACCGGAGATCTCCAGGTGCTTTTCGAGATGAAGAACCGGGGTCTTGCTCTCCATGACACGGTCTTCGCAGGATGTGTGCTCGGAGGCATCTTCTTTTGAAACGAAATCGCCGATCTTCTTTCCCCTCAGCTCGTCGGGCGTCCGGTAACCGAGGAGACGCGCAAAAGACGGGGAGCAGAGCGTGTAGCGGTGATCCCGGTCCTTAAAGCACACGGAGTAGTCGATCTGGTTGAGAAGGATCGTGAAAAGCGAATCCCGGGAAAATCCGTTGAAGGATTCCTGTGAGGAGTTGCTGGATTTCGTCATATAAAGACCTCCTCCCTAAAAGAAAAAGTGGTCAGCGCAGAGCAAGCGCAGTGACCACGATAACGCCGATAAGAATGAAGAGGATCGCGCACCCGATCGCCATGATCAGCGACACATTGTGTCCTTCAAAGATGGACGGGAAGTGATTCTTCATGAAAAGCACGTATTTGTCCCACTGGTCGGAAAACCAGACGGCGATCTTGCGGAAAGTAACTGCGACACGTTCGCCGAACTTCATGCCCTTCTTGTAGACCAGCTGATCGTCGGAATAGGAGAACTTCTCCTTGACTTCCTTCTCCTTGATGATGGTCGCATTGGTGGGGGCGACGGGACGGGACTCCGTGCCGGTGAACTCTTCGTCGATGGAGCCGAACATGGTGTTCGAGCGGAAAGGATCTTTTGCCTCCTGCGTGACTACGACGCTCTGGGTCTTCCAGGCGGGAACAGAACTCGAAGAGACCGTGTGAAGTTCTTCCATCAGAGGATTCTCCACGGTAGATACCGGCTCCTGTATCTCGGGACGAATATCCTGCGATACAGATGCACTGTGTTCAGCACGGGCGGAATGACGCATCGGGAAGCTCCTTTCTTCTTAGCATCAGTTATCGTTAGTATATCACGATTGCGGAAAATAATCAGCCGAAGCGGCATGGAAATCCATAAAAAGAAGACCGATTGAGGGGTCAAATCTTCCCCGATTTGAGGTATAATAGATGCAGTGTGTGAATTGGGGGACTCTGTGATGAACCGGGTATACTTTGACATAGGAGTGTTTACCTATTGGTCCGACGAAGCTCTGGAGAGCAAGAGGCTGGTCTCCAAGGGCGGAGTTCTCGTGTCTGATGATGAGGCACTCGCCGGTGTCAGGGACGGTTCAGAACAGATCGATTCAGGCCTTGTGGATATGCTCCGCAACCTCTCGGAAGAGGGGTACGATCTGAATATCTGCGATACCCGCCCGGTCTCCGAGATCAAGGACATGATCGTGGAGCTGGGGATCGGATCGTTCTTTCACCAGATCATCAGCGCAGCGACGGCAGAGCCGCTGGCGAAGAGCCTTCAGAAGATCCGCGGCAAGGAAGATTTTTCCCTGTTCGTCGGATGCAACGGCACTGTCATTGATGCCTGTGACCGCAGCCAGATCCCGGTGATCGCCTATGGCGAGCAGTTCAGGAAATATGCCCTGGATGCTTTCAGCTATGCGATGTATCCGCTCGAGATCGAAGACGAGATCGCGACACTGTGGATCGTCCACAGCGTAGCCAGAAGAACGATCGAGAAGAATGCCAGAGTCCTCGGCATCGACGGCATCGAGTTTTCCGGCAGAAAGGTATTTACCTCGAAGCTGGCGAAATACTTCGAGCTCCTGGGCAAGGAGTACGATGTGGTCGAACTCGAAGACTACCACCGTGCGGTGGAGGCCAGCTATAAGGGAGAGGATCCGGTGGAGTCTTTCTACTTCAACGGATTTAACACCGAAAAGCTGATCACGGAGGTGCTGAAGCCTTTCTCCAAGACAGGCACGATCGACAAGGTCGTCTACTGCCTCGACAGCAGTAACGATTCTTTTGTCAACGAAAGATATTACAGTTTATCCGAAGACGGAGTGATGATCCTGATCGGAACGATGATGTACAGAGAACCGCTGAAGAGGTACTTCGATGTGACGGTGTATATCCGCTGTGATTACCGCGAGGCGGAGCACCGGGCATCTCTGGTGGAGACCCCGCTCTACGGCGAGGATCCGGTCGAGGTGTACCGCACGAAGCACATCCCGGCACAGAAGATGTATGTGTCGCGTCACGACCCTATGGCCGGCCGTGATTTCGTCATCGACAATTCGAATTATCACCGTCCTTTTCTGGTGAAATAAGGGAGGTAGATCATAATGCAAAGAGTACTGGTAATTGGTTGTGGCAAGCTGGCGCGCGCCGTGATACCGATACTGTCTCAGAACGCAGTATATTTCCGTGAGGTGTGCCTTTCGGGCCGCTCCAAGGAGAAGTGCGATGCATATAAGAAGAAGTACTCCGGCGACAAGCAGAAGATCATGACGGCTTATGTGGATATCCGCAACATGGAGAAGACGCTTCTCATGGCGAAGATCTATAAGCCGGAGCTGGTCATCAACCTGGCGCCGTCACACCTGAACCTGCAGGTGATGGACCTGTGTCTCGAGATCGGCGCGAACTATATCGACGCGTCCCTCTATTTCCCGAAGGGATCCTCGGTCTGCGATATCGATGCGGAGTATGCCTATGACCAGAAATTCCGTGAAAAAGAACTGACGGCGATCATCGGCTGCGGTTTTAACCCCGGCGTGATCGATGCCTTTGCGCAGTACATCTATGTAAAGCAGATGGACGATATCCGCACGGTGGATATCCTGGATATGAACGCCGGTACGAACGCGAGCCCGTACCTGATGAACACGCCGATGATGACCAGCCTTCGACAGATCTCTTCGGAGAGCCGCATGTGGTCCAACGGCGGCATCGTGAAGGTCCCGCCGATGAGTATACAGGCGAAGTATTCCTTCCCGGAGATCGGTAAGAGAAATCTCTTCATGGTCGATCACGAGGTCGTCGATGCGCTGAGCGGAGAGATCCCGGATGCGACATCGATCCGTTATTTCTCGGCATTCAAGCGTCCGTTCCTCTCGATGGTAAGGATCTTAAGCGAAGTAGGCATGACCTCTACGGAGCCGGTCGACATCGACGGTCAGAGGATCGCGCCGCTCGATTTCTTAAGCGAAGTTATGCCTCAGCAGGAAGACTTTGTTGCGACGGCCCGCGGTAAGACGGGTGTCGGTATGCTCGTTCACGGCAGCAAGGAAGGCGTCGGCAAGCAGTGCCTGATCTACACCCTGGTGGATCATCAGGAGTGCTTCGCGAAGTACGGTGCTTCGGCGACCGACTTCATGGCCGCAGCTGCACTGGTATCCGGTGCGATCCTGGTATCGCTCGGTCCCTGGAAGAAGGCAGGCGTACACATGGTCGCGGAGTTTGACCCGCTCCCGTTCCTGAAAGAACTTCAGAATCAGGGATTCAGTTACAAGCTCTTAGAAGATGCTCCGGAACTCGATGTGGTTTCCGGTGCGTCAGACGACGAAGAAGAGTGACCCCGAAAGACGTATAATCCGGCCAGGATCAGGAAGGTAAGACCACTGATCCAGCCGCCGCATGCGCTTCCCGGCGCGGTATAGTGCAGATGGATGATGTAGTGTCCGGAGGAAAGATCCGAAGAGACCCACGCATCACGGTACGAAGAGACAGTGCTTTTCTCGCCGTTAATGTAAATAGACCAGCCCTTTTCATACGGGATATTGGTGAGAATCGTCGAGTCGGAGTAGACCAGCGCTTCCGCAGTAATGCCGTCCGCATCCTCGGTCAGTGAGGTGATCCCGAAGTTTGCCCCCGACGTGTACTGGCTCCAGTTCAGGGTGTTCATGTGCCCGAAAGAGGCCGACGCGCTGGTCAGGTCTTCCGCATGGGAAGAACAGAACTTGACGGTAATGGTCTGGCTGACGTTAAAAGATCCCAGATCGATCAGGACGGTACCCTGACTTCTTGAAATCGTCGAAACACGGATGTCGTTGATATAGACCTCTACCGGATGCGTCCGGGAAGGAAGTTTCGCTGCGCAGTAGAGCGGATCGGAAAACAGCGTGGTTACGGTAAAGCTGGCGGTATTCGGATCCGAGGAACCAAGAGCGGTCTCCTGGAACGGCATCACCGGAAGAGACGGCCAGAGTGAGTAGATCCAGTCATTCATGAACGCGAAGATGGACGTGGACTCCGAAGCGGGCGGAACCGGCGTACTCTGCGGCGCCACGATGAAAAGCGAGTGCGGATTTTTCAGAAGAAGATCCGTCGCATCGCTGTGGTAGGTGACGTCCGTGTGGTAGTTGTCCGTATCGTTTCCCAGCTCCTGTAGGAAGGAAGCAGCAGGCTCCCCGTGGATCGCGAAGGGCATCTGCAGGAACTGCGGAAGCAGAAAAGCGGCGCAGATCCCCAGGGCGAATACCGAGGAAACGGCGGTCTTTCGGGCAGATCCGGTCTTTCTTATGCGGGAGGCCAGGATCACGGCGGCAAGGGCCGGGATGACCAGAAGGTCCCATGCCGCGCAGCTGATAAAGAGCAGGCAGAAGCAGAGGATCAGCGGAAGAGAGAGCGGGATCCTCCCTTCTTCCTTCCCGTCTTTAGATCCGCGGCGCAGAAGGATCAGAGTGACCGGGAAAAGGAAGAACGTGTCCGCGACGGGAAAGTGAAGAAGAACACTCAGTGCGAAAAGCACTGCGGTATAGGCGATGCCGCCGAGCGAGGAGACGGTCTTCCCGTTGCGGGTATGAAACGAGGAAATCAGATGCGAAACGACTGCGGCGGAAACCGCCAGACGAAGCGCGTTCAGAAAAGCCAGGGCCTGAGGATGGGCTGAAGCGGGAAGAAGCGATACAGGAATCGAGAGGAGTCCGCCGAAACCGCCGAGAAGAAGGCGCGGGATACTCATTCCCATACCGGTCTCGAAGGTATAGCTGCTGAAGTCCGCCTTCATGAAGCGGCTCCGGAAGATGCCGAGAGCCCGAAGCTCCATGGAGCCGAGGCCGGACGGGCTCGATACATAGATGTCCGTCAATATAAAGAAAAAGAGCCAGACGCAGAAAACAAGTATACCCAGAAAGAGCGGGCGTGTGATCGAAGAACCGTGTTTTACGGTAGTTTCTTTAGCTGATGTTTTCCGGCCGGACATGCGGTATCCTTTCTTCTACGGACAGTGGATCTTTCCACCCATGATAACACACGCAAAGTTGAAATACGTGACGAAATCTGTTATATTCGTCTTTAATTACAACTATTATTGATACATTTGCGCACAGATTGCACAGCAGTTTTTCTGCGGGACTCAGGAAGGAAAGGAACGCACGTGCCCGACGACAGTATAGGCCAAATAATTTTGGACCTGGTCATAGTTTTGATCTTTATTCTCATCAACGCCTTTTTCTCGGCAGCCGAGATGGCGGTGATTTCCCTTAATGACGCCAAAGTAAAAAAGCAGGCAGAGGACGGCAATAAGAAGGCGAAGCGCGTCCTGAAATTCATCGAGAACCCTTCGAAATTCCTAGCGACCATCCAGGTCGGCGTTACGCTGGCCGGATTCCTCGCCAGTGCTTTTGCCGCAAACAGATTCACCGGAAGAATGACCGCATGGCTCGACCCGGACGGGAAGTACTCCTGGCTGGCAACGGTCTGCACGGTTGTTGTTACGCTGATCCTCTCGTACTTCTCGCTGGTATTAGGTGAACTGGTACCGAAGCGCATCGCCCAGAACAATGCCGAGAAGCTGGCATTCCGTTCTTCGAACATCGTACGCACATTCGGCACGATCATGAACCCGTTTGTTAAGTTCCTGACCATCAGTACCAACGCGGTCTTAAGACTTCTCCACATCGACCCGGAGGTCAAGGAGACCAACGTTACCGAGGAAGAGATCCGCATGATGGTCGATGTCGGCTCCGAGGAAGGATCCATCGAAGATACCGAGAAGCAGATGATCCAGAATATCTTCGAATTCAACGATAAGGACGTTGTGGAGATCATGACCCACAGAAAGAAGATCGTGGCGCTGCCGATCGATGCTTCCTACGATGAGGTCATGGACATCGCAAGGAATGAAAAATATACCCGAATCCCGATCTATAAAGAGACAATCGATGAAATCGTTGGTATACTACATATTAAGGACCTGCTCGGTGTTTCGAACGAGGACGGACAGTTCTCCCTCGAGAAGATCATGCGTCCGCCGCTCTTCGTACATGAGACCAAGAAGATCTCTTCTCTGTTCCATGAGATGAAGAAGGGTAAGATGCAGCTTGCAGTCATCGTCGATGAGTACGGCGGAACAATGGGTATCGCAACCATCGAGGACATGCTCGAAGAGATCGTCGGAAGCATCACGGACGAGTTTGACGAAGAGGAACAGGAGCTCCTGAAGATGAACGACGGCGG
>JAEEGJ010005945.1_pt1 | contig 37420 bp, 38 predicted proteins | sample 8958761 | NCBI WGS metagenome assembly JAEEGJ01 (sample SAMN16246546, study PRJNA631951) | gut metagenome | biome: gut microbiome; feature: rumen; material: RS-attached | host: Bos | place: Iran: Karaj | collected 2018-10
CCACCGACGTCGAATACGAATTCCCATTCGGCTGGGGCGAACTCTGGGGTATCGCTTCTCGTACGAACTACGACCTCACGCAGCACCAGAACGAATCCAAAGTCAAGCAGGAATACATCGACCCGGTCCAGAACAAGCGCTACATCCCGTACGTTGTCGAACCGTCTCTCGGTGTGGAACGTTTGCTCCTCGTGCTTCTCTGCAACGCTTACGAAGTTGAAAAGCTCGAAAACGACGAACGTACCGTGCTCCACTTCGATCCGAAGGTCGCTCCGGTCAAGGTTGCCGTTCTCCCGCTCGTGAAGAAGGGCCAGGTGAAGGCCAAGGCCGAAGAACTCTACCAGAAGCTCCTCAACCGCTGGAACGTGGAATATGACGAAACACAGTCCATCGGTAAGCGCTACCGCCGTCAGGACGAACTCGGCACGCCGTTCTGCGTGACCGTTGACTTCGACACGGTGGGCGAGGGTGAATCCGATCCGGCAAAGCTCGGCTTCGTGACTGTCCGCGAACGCGACTCCATGAAGCAGGAACTCGTCGCAATCGACAACCTCGAAGCTTACCTGTCCGCTAAACTCGGCTGCTAAGCGCGGCAATGCCGCGATGTGTAATGTGTAGTGTGTAATGTGATAAACGATACTTGGTGCTTTAGCACCTTAGTAGAGTTATCCTCTATGAGGAAATGATAATTACACATCCCACATTCCACATCACACATTAAAAAAGAACCCGGAAACGGGTTCTTTTTTATATTTCTACCAGATGATTCTGGACAAATTTAAAAGCCTGCTGATTTTTCTACTGCTTGCATCGACCTGCCTGTGGGCGGAACCTGTTGGTGCATCTGGGAGTAGTTCTGATGACGAACGGAGCTATTGGACCGATATTGCTTTATTCTTCGGGTCGTGGGTTGGTACTACTACGGGTGATGTGAATAAGTATCTTGATGTGAGGATGGGCTTCCCGTTCATTATTGATTTCGAATTGCAGCTTTCACGAGTGGCGGTAGGCTTTTACTATGGTTGGGGGCTGATACATAGTTTACCTTACCTCTACGATGGTGTTTGCTTTACTGAATATGATCGCAGTCATGAAGAAACAGACGAATCTCTTGGGCTGACTTTAGGTTATGCGGTATTTACTTCACGCTACGTGGAACTACAGCCCTTTATTGGTTTTGGTGGAAATTTCTTCAATAATGGTCGTGATGATATGGATTTCTCTACGTTTATCTTGGGAGGTAATGTAGATTTCCGCTTTGATTCGGGCTATATAAATGCGGGCGAAATCGGCTTTAATTTAGGACTTATGCTTCGTCTTAAGTATATTGCGGAATTTGGGTCGTTCTCCGATAAATACCGTGATGTTAAACACGAAAACTACTACATCAATCACATATTCGCGATAAGCCTTGGTATAGCGATTATGTAAGTAGGTGTTAGGTAATTAATCCTATAACCTGTAACCTAAAAAGATTCTGTCCGCGATTTTTTTTTGTACGGATTTTTATTATTTTGTATTATATTCATTGGAGGATTCTTATGTATTATTTGATATTACTGCTTGCGATTGTTTGCGAAACTGCTGGCACGACTTTACTGAAAATGTCGGAACAGTTTACTCGTGTAGTTCCGAGTGTTGCATCGTTGGTTTGCTATGTGGCGTCACTTTATTTCTTGAGCGTATGTCTCAAGGTGATTCCTGTTGCGATTGCGTATGCGACTTGGTCTGCGCTTGGAGTCGCTTTAATTACTATAATTGGAATTGTTGTATTTAAGCAAGTGCCTGATATTGGCGCTTATATTGGCTTGCTTTTGATTGTCTCGGGAGTTGTGGTGTTGAATTTGTTTTCAAAGATGGATGTGCATTGATGAAAAAAATAAAATCGTTGCTTGTTATTGGCGTGCTTGTGTTTGTCGCTTGCACGGACGAAAATACTCCTGCGGTGTGGAATGCAGCGGAAGTGTCTTCCGCAAGTGTCATCCCAGATTCTCAGGTCTCTAAGCCTGCCGAAGTGCCGGTATCGTCATCTTCTAGTCGCACGAAAAATGCCGCTCAGTCTTCGTCCAGCGAATCCGTCGCTGAATCCAGCAGTTCTGAAACTGCGGCGCAGTCTTCATCCAGCGTGCATTCTTCTTCAGGTGTAGCGAGTGCGGACACCGTTTGGCATCAGGCGAATCTCACGTGGTACACGTCTTGGCCGGAACCGGGTAGCGAAGAATGCATCGAGTACAATGGTTGCACATGGGCGGGTTACTTTGCTGGCATTGATGGTCAAATGACCGAAGAGTGGGTGAAAGAGCACAACATCATTGCCGTCCACGAAAAGGACTGGAATAAATACAAACTCAAAACTTTTAGACTCCGCATGAACGGTTCGACGATTGATGCTGTGGTTTATGACATGTGCTCCGACAGCGATTGCGACGGCTGCTGCACCGAAAATGCTGGCGAAATCGCGTTCCTTATCGACATTGAAAAATACACCCGCGAACGCTTTGACGGTAACGGCGACGGCGTTGTGGAATGGACTTGCCTCGATTGCGAATAAAAAATTTCATGGAATTTTAAAAAGCCCAGCCGATAGAAATAATGCTCTCGACAATGAGCTTGTTCAATAGGCGAGTTCCGTATCGACTTTGATAAACTGTGATTTGGTCTTGAAATTTTGGATTGCGTATGAATGATCCAATGTTTATTTCAGGACCAAAGAAAAAATGCTCGTAAATCAAATTGAATCCAAAGCCCACTGTATAGTAAAGAGCATATTCTTTTTCTTTTATATTTAATTTAGAGGAATACGAACTAGAATCCCGGTGTAAATCTAAACTGTATTGAATAGGAGCAAGTTGAACTTGTAAAAAGCCCTCTATTTGGCTTTTATTGCGATAGACATTGTTCCCGCTGGCATCTATGTAATGGTATTTTCCTAAGTTTCTCCGTCTCCAAAACCACCGCAATGCTATAGGTGTCGAGAATGTGTAAATGGTTCCTTCTGCATTCGTGTTTGTGTTGATATCTTTTTTGTTAAAACCGGCATAACCGAATCGCAGGGAAAGACTCCAGAAGTCACTGAGTAAATGTTCGTAATTTAAGGTAAAACTCAAATTCTGGGCTATCAAAAGAATCGAAATTTTGTTGAGATTTTCTGGCGGTGCATTCAACCCAAATGTATCTTTGGAAACAGTCGGGTTTGTCATGATGCTGTCTGATCTTGGATCTTGTGCTTTTGTATGGAATGAATTCGTAACGTAAGTTACCTTATGTGTGTCAGTGTAAATGGTATCGACAACTTGTTCTTGTGCAAATGCACTGATAATGCTTAATAAAATAATTACAAGTGAGTATCGCATATTAAAAACCTAGTTTAAGATCCATGCCAACAAAGAAACCTTTGCCGCACCATCCGTTGAGAACGTGGTAATTTATTTCATCTGCATTTCCGCTTTTGCCAAGAAATTTACGGGAATTGTTGCTCCAGTATTGATAACCGAATGAAACTCCCATGTCCCACAACATGTTGCTCATGTTCCAAACGCTTCCTAAGGTTGCGCTCGCTGAAATCCCCGCATCGAAGCTCCCTTTTTTGGGGGATGAATCTTTGAATTTTTTATCATAAGCAATTTTGAATGTCGGATTTATTGTAGCTTGTGTGTAAAAAGACAGACTGTATAGTGGTGTATTCCTAAATGCGATATTAAGTTTTTTCGGGTTTGCCCTGCTTATCGAAAAAGAGAACAGGTATTGACGGTAGCCAAAGCCTGGACTAATGATGCTTCTGAAACCTTCCCATGAGGGGTCTTCATCACGGAGGCTAACGTCTTGAAAGAGCATGAGCGAAGAAAAACTAAACATGAACGACCCTCTGAGCTCATTTTCTATTTCGTAATAAAAATCTAAAATAGGGATTCCAAACCAAATTGAAAATAAATTCAAAAAAGTCATTCCGCCGATATAGAATTTTTTTGCGGGTGCGATTGTATCTGTGCTGTATTCAAGGAGAAATGGATTCTTTTCGATGTCTTCTATTTTAGTTTGTGAGGCTGCCGTTTCTTGAATATAGACTGTGTCTGGAGGGGAGACTACATAGAGAGTGTCTGTAATTCGCTTTTGAACGAAAACAGTGTCTGTTACTGCAAAGGCGGAACTTGCGAGGATAGGGAGAATGGTGATGCAAATGAAAAGAATTTGTTTAAAATACCGCATTATAGAATCCCCATGCCAAAGTTTAATCTAAAATCGAATTGGATTCCTCCAGTGATATAAGAAAATTCGCCCTTTAAAAGATCGCTGTCTTTTCCGTTGTAAGCTAATCCGTATTCAATCCCGAATATGGGGTGGTTGCTCCTGAAAATGTGTCCCATGTGAATATAGGGTGCGAATAAATATCCTGTATCGTGTCTAGTGTGAGGCCGGTTGTTGTAAAGACTCGGTTTGTCATCCCATGTGTTTGTATAGTTGTATTTGCGGATAAGCAAGTTGCCTCCGACGTCTAAAAAAACGCTGTATTTTGAGGGCCTAAAGTAATGACGGTAGCCAAAGCCGATATCGTATTGAGTTATGTCACCTTCGTAAATGCCGTCGATGAACACCTTATTGTTGACTTGCGGTTTCATTTGATTGTAGCGAAAGTTTATCATGAATGAATTCTTGCGGTTTGCTGAAATTTCAATATTTCCGCCAATTGATGTAAAGTTGGTATCCATCATCCATAGAAGGGAAACTATGTCGAAATGCAGATAAATAAGATGGTGCGTGTAGCTTGTATCGTAACGGAGAAATTTGGTGGTGTCTTGTCCAAGAGGATTTCGCTCTGTGGGGGTGCAACATTTTTGTTCTACATTTTCATTTTTGATATAGATTGTGTCTGTTTTGGGTTTTACGGGAATATAAATGGTATCACGGGTTATTTGCTCCACGTAAACGGTATCGCGTGGTGCTTTGGCGTAAATTGCAGAAATACAAAGTAATAGAATAAGCGTCCAGTTTTTCATCGCATTGATATATAGCAAAAAGATTAAATATTCTGTTCTCCTATAGTGTGTTTTTCTGACGAAATGTTTTTTTTGGACGATTTTATGTAATTAATGGTAAATTAGGGGAATGCCGGGGTATAATCTGTGACCTAAAACAAATCCGTTTGCGTTTTTTTATATATTGACAATAAATGAGATTTGGCGTTTTTATTACTCTGCTTTTGACGATGCTTTTTTGTACATCGTGCTATAACGATCCTTCGCAGGATTTGTTTATAGAAGTAAATATGCCGCCAAAACCAGATTCGTTAGACCAACGCTCTCCAGTGATTGTTCTTTCTGCTTCGGATTTTCCGGTTTATCCACAGCCCTATACTTATTTGGGAACGATTCGGATGAACCAAAAGTGGCGTCGTTGTGAAGTTGAACCGCTTGCTTTTTTGCAAGGAAAGGCTCGCAAGGTCGGGGCCAATGTGGTTTATATTAAACATTCGAAAGACCTTTACGATGCAAAACAAAATGTTCCGTTGTGCAATAATTTACTTGCTGATTTCTTGAATGTTGATGAATCGTTAGTTCGTCAATATTATGGAAAACCAGATGCCTTTGATGAAATTGAATCGGGGGTGTCCAAATGGTAAAATACATTACGTTTTTTTTGTTGATGCTTTCTTTTTTCTCGCTGGCAACTGCGGAAACGAATGATGCTGAATTTTTGTCATTGAAAGAAAAAGATTTTGAAATAGATCTTATTTCTCGTAGTCGTGTTGAACTCATGAGATCTTTCCATAAACATGATTCCGCAGAAGTCCTATTGAATATTGCCCGGTTGGATAGCATGAATTATGGTAATGTTAATTCCATTTCTAAAATAGAAAAAGAGATTGTTCTTTTGGAAATGGAAATGTGGCAGGACCTTCTTCAATATGAACGAGCTTATTATAAAAATCTATATAAATCTATTTCGTTGAAAAAACAGGGTAAAATAGAAGGGGATGAACTTTCAATTTTTGTAGATAAAGTTATTTCAAAGTTGCGAGGTGCTTTGTACAATCGGTATTCTGAGAAAATCGTGAATTCGGAATTGCTAGATTCTGATAAAGATGAACTTGAAATTTTACTTCTCTTGCATGATGCATTCAACGACTTCGAGGTAAAGGGAATTTTGGCAAAACGTTCTCGGACATTTGCTGCAAGATACCCTTCACATCCTGATGCGGAATGGATTGAAAAATGTATCGGTTTTCCCAACTCGCATATTTACGTTGAAGAAATGTATATGCAAGATAAAGCTAATCGAAAAGAAAAAAATATTGAAGATAAACTTTATACCGGGGGCATTGGAATAAATGTATTTATGTTCTCCAACGGCTTTAGCTCTGGATTGGACAACTTGTATGATAAAGAATTGATTGAGTCAAAATACGATGTTCTAGATGTAAACTTGGAATTGTATTTGCAGTGGCGAAAATTCTCGTTAAATGCTGAGATTATGGGCAACGCTATGAAAAATATATTTATTTATAGTTTTGGATTTGGCATAGCCCTTTATGATAGTCGTTACCTTAAGATTCGCCCTTATTTCGCAATAGGATTTCCTGATATAATTTATAAAACCAAACAAACAAATGATGAGAAGGACGATACCATCAAGTTGAAGGGATCGGAAAATGAAACGTATGGACGTTCGTTGACTTTTGCTTTTAATTTTGATTTTAAATTTTTAACTGCCAGATTCTTTAATTCGGAAAGTGCAATGTTTAGCATGTCCGTTGTGGGTAAAATAGGCTTTTCTTTTATTAGCTTTGATAGTGAGTTTATTAACGGTTCTGGTACAAATGTATTCTTTAATATTGGACTTGGAATGTATTTATGGTGAAATTCCCTCCCAAGGTTATTCCATTGCGTCACATTCGGCGGCCTTTTGGTTTGTTTCTTCGAGTATTTTCTTGTGTTCCACACGAGAGAGACTGTCAATTTTTAGAAAAGCTTCGATGTAGTTTTTGTCAATTTGGGCTGTATCCTTACCTTCGCAATCTAAATCCCAAGGAGGAACTCCATACATTGCAAGATTCATTTCCATTTGAGAGATTGTGTATTTTAAATTCGAAATGCAGTTTCGTTTTTCTTCTGAAAATGTTGCTCCGTGTGGACTTGCTAGGAGGGAATCCAGTTCTGAATTGACAAAATGTCTTGCTTGATTTCTTTCCATTTTGTCTTCTGCATATTCATGGAAATCATGGGGATTGCTTCGCTTCTGTATGGCGCAATATTGCTCTGCGGAAACGCATTGTCCAAGAAGCCCGGTCGTGTCATAGCTCATGACGGATAGTGTTCGCTCAATGTCAAAAGATGCTTTTTGGGGAGGTTCCCTTTTGGCGGACGATGAACTTATAGGTTCCTTGCATGAAATCGGGGCTTTTTCGCTGGAGGAACTTGCAACGCTGATGGATGAACTTGAAGGAACATTATTTGAAGCGCTTGAATTTGCCTGTGCATCGCTAGAACTTGAACGGGCCTCGGTTGACGAAGAGAGTTCTGCACTTGATGAACGCTGTTCGCTAGAAGAAAATGCTTCGCTTGATGAAGAATTTTCGTTGGCAATGTTGGATGGACCAACGGGGATATCGCTGTTTGATTCGGTGCAACCGAACCAGAAAAATGCTGCGCAAGAAAGGAATATTTTCCCCACTAATTTATGGATTTTTTTGTTCATGAAAGGATCCTTCGAAAAAATTATGGATTATCGCATTTGGCTATTTTTTCGTTGATTTTTTCAAATGTTCGTTGAGTGACATAACGCTCAAGACTGTCGTTTTTTTGAAGAGCCTTAAGATAAGCGTCGTCTATTCGGACTGCTTCTTGCATTTCACAAGATTCATCAAATTTTCTTCTCTGATTTGAATCGCTGCACGAAGAAACTCCGTAAAGTGGAAGAAATACATTGCCGATGGCATCTTCGTAGCATCTCTTTTTCCTATTAGAAAATGAATCGTTTTGCTCGTTGTTGATAAGCGAATCTAATTTAGCTTTGGCTGTCCATATGGCGTTATTTTCGTATTTAATAGAACCATTAAAATTTTCGATTGTCTTGCAATAATCCATTTCCGAAATGCATTTTCCCCGAAGTCCGGTGGTATCCGGCGGAGTCAGTTTGGCCATTTCTTGCTCGATGTCGATTAAAGGCCCCAGTTCTTCCGCTGACGAAGCAGAATCACAACTCGCCCAAAAGAAAGATGCTCCTGAAAGGAATATTTTCCCTAAAATTTGATGAATTTTCGTGAACATGTTTTTTCCCAAATTCGTTATTTGAGCGAATCGCAACGAACCGCTTTATTGATTGTTTCTTTAAAAACATCCATGTATTCTTCGTAAATAAGCTCATTTCTGGCTTCAAGCGCCCTGATGTATGCTTCATCAATTTTTACGGAATCTTTGCCTTCGTTTTCGTGTTCGCAAGAATACCATGCTGGAATTCCATAGTCAGGAAGGCCTTCCCACGAACTGTATTTTAAATCCAGAATGCATTTTTGTTTTTCTTCTGAAAATGTGGCTGCTTGAGGACTTGCAAGAAGAGAATCCAGTTCGTCATCAATCATCTCTTTTGCGGTGTTTCTGGATGAAGTGGGGAATGCGCTGTCATAGAAATTATATCGGACCCCCTGCAATTTTATTCTGCAATAATTCGAAGCGGAAACTTTTTTGCCCATTAAACCAGCAGTATCGGAGAGGGCATGGTTTTTCTCTATAATTTGATCGATATCAAGAAAAGATACTTTGGGTAAATCTTTTGAAGTAAGTTTGCTCGATGAACTTACGGGGGTTTTTGATGAACTTGATTGTGCGTTGTTGGATGAACTGAAGGCTGTTGTGCTTGACGACTTTTCCTTGGCACTTGAAAATTGCACCGTGCTTGATGAAAGCGGCTCATTTGACGATGAACTTTCGCTGACGAGGCTGCTCGATGATGCATTCTCATTGACGAGGCTGCTAGATGATGAATTTTGATCGGCAATGTTAGACGGGATTACAGGAATCTCGTTGTTTGTATTGTCGCACCCCGCCCACAGAAATGCCGTGCACAAGAGAAAAACTTTCCCCAAGAATTTACGCAACTTTATATTCATAAAAATAAATATAAGCTAAAAAAATCGAAAAGTCAAGTAAACAAACGAACTCATGATGTGTGCATCGTTATTGTCACTCTGGAAGCATGTAGTGCTGATAGAGTCCATTATTTTCTGCATGGATCCTATCGGTCGCGACGCTCCCTCCAGGATGACGGAAAAGCCGCGCAGCCACAGCTTACTAACCACAAATCAAAGGCGTGCTTAGCACGCCTCTTTCGTCTTTGTACAAGTACCAAATGCTAGGCTCAGAAATAGACTTGCAAGCAAGTCTGCTTCATTCGCCTTACGCATTTGTCGTCTAAATTAGAACTGGAAGTAAATGAACGGGCAAGAATCTGCGCTCATGAACTGGTAAATCACGAAGATGATGAACGCCGTCGCCGCTACCATGGCCGGGAGCGGGAGCGATGCAAACGTGATGCGGTAACGGGACTTCACGCGCTTCGGAATCCAGTGGATAAGCATGCCCGCGATGAACACGAGAATGATGTTGATGTGTTCCCAAGCGATGGGGAAGATGGAATCCCAACGCCAGGCAGTACCCATCTGGTGCACCATGTTCTTTGCCGTGTTCCATGCGACTTCGTTTGCTTCTGCCGGGTCGAGGTTGGAACCTGCGCGGAAGAAGAGACGCGTGAACGTGATGAACACAAACGTGAGCGTCACATTCCATGCGGTCGTGAGCCACGGCAACGCTTTATTGCAGAATAAATGATAAATAATCGTGGAGTAAATGCCCACGAAAAGCACGCCGAACCACACGGCGGTAATCGCGCATATAGGAATTGTGAAATGCTTGTAGAGAATCGCGCTCAATGCGAAGAATCCGAAAGCGATGGAGGCTCGGACGGTCGCGCTACGCTTGACCCAGAGCTTGTTGAACACCTGGCCAAAGCCGTTCAAGCCGCCCCAGATGATGAAGTTCCAGCTTGCTCCATGCCACCAACCGCCGACAATCTGCGTTGCCATGGCGTTCATGTTCGTGGTAATCGTCTTGCGGGAATCCGGCTTGAAGTAGGCCACAATGCCAATGTAGAGGAAGAACACGCCAAGTGCGATGCCGACCCACATGCTGCCAGAAAGGAGAATGGCCACAAGGCTCAGGAATCCCATCCAGAAGAATGTTCCGACGGTCGCGTTTCTGTTACCGCCAAGGGGAATGTACAAGTAGTCGCGCCACCAGCTAGAAAGCGAGATATGCCAACGGCGCCAGAATTCGGTCGGACTCTTTGCCTTGTAAGGGCTGTTGAAGTTCTGCGGCAGACGGAAGCCCATCAAGAGAGCCACGCCAATAGCGATGTCCGTGTAACCCGAGAAGTCCGCATAGACCTGTAACGAATAGGCGAAAAGCGCAATGAGGTTTTCAAGGCCGGTGAACAAAAGCGGCGTATCGAAAACGCGATCGACAAAGTTTGTCGCGAGGTAGTCGCTCAAGATAATCTTCTTGGCTAGGCCGTTCAAAATCCAGAATACTGCCATGCCGAATGCGCGGCGGGGGAGGAAATACGGCTTGTAAAGCTGCGGCACAAACTTGTCCGCACGCACAATCGGGCCTGCCACGAGCTGCGGGAAGAACGAAAGGTAAAAACCGAAGTTGAGAATGTTATCGACTGCCTTGATTTTGCCGCGGTAAATGTCGATGCAGTAGCTCATCGCCTGGAACGTGAAGAACGAAATACCGACCGGGAGAATAATCTGATCGACGAGCGAATGCGTACCGAACATGGCGTTGCTTGCCGCCGCGAAGAAGTTATAGACATGCAGCTCGATGCCGGTAAAGTCGTAAAGCGCGTCCAGGAAGAAGTAAGAGTATTTATAGTAGCAGAGCACCAAGAGGTCGATAATCACGACTACAATCATTAAAAGTTTCTTTTTCCACTTGACCTCGGACTTCTCGATCCATTTGCCGATGAAGAAGTTCGCTATCACGCAGAAAATGAGGATGCACACGTAGCTGCCGCTCGTCTTGTAGTAGAAGAACAAGCTTGTCCCGAATAGGAACGCGTTGCGGAGCAATAGCTTGCTGTGTACGAGCGAGAATATGGCGAATACGACCGCGAAGAACCCCCAGAAGTAGAACTGGGTAAAGAGAAGCGGGGAGTTCGGGTCAAAAGCGAATGTGCGAGTCAGGTAGGGGATGATGTAGTCAAGCATGATCGTTAGGCTTGTAGATTAGTGTTTTTGGATGCTATTTCTTTTCCGTGGATTGTGCATCCGGCTTTAACGGAATTTGAATTTTTTGTTGAGTGTTTTTAGAAGCTTGTTGCATAACCTTTGGCATGGGCATTTCTGCTTTTGTCTTTCTGGCAGAGGCGACGGTCGCCTGCATCGGTGAATTTTTCATGGGAGTGTCTTTCACCGTTTTGGGGGCGATTTGCTTTGCGATGGCAGCTGTTTGGGGCGTCATTTGGGCCATAGCTTTTTCCGCTGCTTTTGCCGCTTGCACTTCCACAGGGTCTTCGGCAGGGAGGTTTGCGATATGGTCGAAATACGCCTGCATCAAAGCCTTGTAGAACATGTCGCCGAGCAGCTGGTAGCCGGCAGTCTTGAAGTGGACCTTGTCTTTTTTTGCAAGGTCTGCCTTTTCCCACTTGGCCATGGAGCCGAGCCCGCCCATGATGGAGAACTTGTCCCAAACTCCAGCCTTGTGCTTGTCCGCGAGCATAAAGAAGGACTTGCGGGCAACTTCGCCGTTCGGATGCTGCACGTATTTTCTCTTGCGGACTTTGCGGTAGGAATCGTTGTTCGTCTCGAAAATGAACGCCGTCTTGGGACTCACCTTGCGTATCCGCTTGATGAGCATGTCGTAATCCTCGCGAAACGCTTTGTCGTTAAAGACTTCGACGTTCGCATCGTTGATGCCGATGGCAAAGATGACGAGGTCAGGCTTGTAATAGGACATTTCTTTTTCGAACAGCGGGCATGTTTCTTCAAAGTAGTTCGAAACTTTGGCTCCGTTAATGCCTACGTTCGTGTAAGTGATGCCGGGGGCGTTGTTTTCGGCGAGAATGCCTGTGAGCGTAAAGTGCGGTCGTGGAGGAACCGTATCGATTGCTGCGGAATCCCTCATGGCACTTTGTAATTCTTCGTCGCGGTTGAGGCAGTTGGTGTCCAGGACATCTTCGCAATCGCCTTGGAACATGGAGTCGGCAGTCGCAACAGATGCTGTAGAATTTGAAGAAGGCAAAATTCCGAGAGAATCGAGCCTAAGCGAATCCGCCACGCGTGCGAGCGAATCTGCCCTGGCGACGGAATCCTTGTAGAGCGAGTCTGTAATGAACGCTGCCACTTCGGCCTGCTTTGTCGAATCGGACCAGCGGAACGCGATTTGAATTGTATCAATCGGACGCGGGCTTGTAAACACGTAGCTTTGGCTTGCCGTGTCGAGCGTCCCGAACACGTCCATCGAATCGATGCGGAGCACGGGTTCCACATTGTTGCTGTCGCTGAATCCGAAAACTCTAAAGCTTGTTTCGCCCCAAATGGGTTCGCTGTTGTACTTGTCCAAAAGGAGTGTGATTTCGGCACGCGGGTCGCTTGTGCTTATCGCAATACCAAGAAGTCCGAGCGGTTTTGTAATTTCTTTTTGGACATTCTTGTTCTTGTCCCAAATGCCTTTGTAAGAACTGGCGTAGCTTGCCGGCGTATTTGTTCTTGCTGCTGAATACGGGAACACGAAGCCGCGACCAGCAGAGGCTCCCGGATATTCTTTAATCAGGTGCTCGCGGATGCGTCCGGAGATAACGTCTGCCTGCAAGTGCGAACCGCCAATGTGGAGAATTCTCACCTTGCCTCTGTTCTCGAAGACAAGCGTATCGAGCTTGTTGAAAAACAATTCGAAACTTGCGCTGCCTCTCGGAAACTGAATGGTGTTTAGAGACGTGTCTATGAAATCGTATTTTGAAAAATCAACATCATAGTAGCCCGGCGTAATTTCCATATCTTTTGCAGATACTTCCGTAAAACCGATGCTGAATATGCCGATAATCGCTGCAATAACGGCAAGCTTTTTTCTCACTTATACACCCCCTCCGGCTTTAGTGGATTTAGCTTTTACTTTGTTGTTTGAATTTGTGTTTAAATCAATTACTTTAATAGTGTCTGCCGCAGAACTTTTCTTGTTCGAAATTTTGCGGATGTCCTTGAGTTTCGAATCATTCAAGTTGTGCCTTTCGCGGAACTGGAAGTAATCGTAATACATGTGGAGCGAAGAGCAGAACAGGTCGCCCATGTAGGCTGCGCCGCGGCGTGTAAAGTGCACATGGTCGGTAAAGCCAAGCGGCGGGGATTTTTTGACCCACTTGATCATGGAGCCTTCGCCACCCATCACGCGGTACATGTCCCAGTAGGCAAGGCCGTTTTCAAGAGCCACTTCGCGCAACATCTTGATGGTAATGCCAAGTCCCGGATAAGTCTGCCATCTGCCGTTATACTGCTTTGCCATGTGGGCAGGTCCGATAAAGAGAATGTCTGCGTCGGGATTCGCTTTCTGGATGGCTTGAATTTGTCTGGTAATGAGCTTTTTGCTCCAGTCAAGCGTCTTTGTTGTCATGCTCGGCACCATGTTTCCGCCGTACTCCATGATGATAAGTTTTGCATTGACTGCCTTGTAAGATTCTGCCAAAAGATCGTTGTCAATCTTGTGGAATATCGTGCCCGAACTGCCGCGCATGGCTACGTTATCTACAGCGACACCGTAAGCGCCATCGACGGAAATGCCGTAAATTTCGGTACGTCCGCTCAAATAAAGCTTGATGTTCGATGTCGTGTCCGGGAGCTTCCATGTATAAACTCTGAGCTTCGTGAATTCTTCGTATGCCGGAGCTTCTGCGGTTTCTTTCTTGTTCTTCGCTTTTATCTTAGGTGTGCCGTCTGCGTTCTGCCCGACAATTTCTTCTACCATGTGTTCGTAGGTAAGCTTGAGCTTCAAATTGCCCTTTTTGCCCGCGAGCACCTTGATGGTCGAGTATCCGCCGACATGCGGGAACATGTCTTTTTTGCTTTCGCGCTTCTTGATGCCGATGGTTGCGGAACCGTTGAGTTCACCCACCTGTGCCAACGGTCCATAGCGGTTATGCGTCGCATGTTCTTCCTTGGGGCCAAAGATGATGTAACGCTGCATGTTGCCGTTGTTCCACTGCGAAGTGGATTGCGACGGAATGTGCATCACGGCAGGGAGGAGACCCGGGCCGTTGCCGCCAAATTCTGTTTGCAAGTCTTCGCGGATAGCCGAAGAAATGCGGTCTTCTTCGAGCTGGGAGTCGCCGTAGTGGATGATGTGGACAACGCTTGAATCTTTTTGTGCCATTTGGAGATTCAAGAAGAATCGGTCAAACCACGTCAAGTCGTCGTTCGGCAAGTCAAAGCGGGTGCGGCCTTCCCTGAAAAAGTCCTCGTAGTATTTGAGCGAATCGGAGTAAGCTGCAAATTGCTTTGCCTTTGTCTCTTCCATCATCTGGCGGATGGCTTCTTCCGGATCGACTTGCTCGACCTTGACTTCGTTACCGGCGGAGTCCGTTGTTGTCTCTGCCTTCTCGAAAACCTGCGATAGTTTCGGGTAGCGGAGCGTCGTATCGCCAATGTGGATTCCGTCCTCGGGGTAGGCAAGAGCCATCACCCCAAGGGTGAGGAACAAAGAAAGAATTGTGATTAATACTTTTACTGGTGTCATGATAATTCGGAATTAGGAGTTCAGAATTAGAAAGCTGTCCCTTACGCTCAGGAATCTTGTGTCATCCTGAGCGTAGTCGAAGGATCTACGCTTTCAGCTGTTCAACAATCGCGGCGGTATCGCCTACGTGCATGGTGCCGTCGCGCAGGTCCTTGAATTCGAACTGTCCGGCTTGAGCCTTGTCGCCATCGACATAGACGACGATGCTTGCGCCCTGATAGTTCGCCTGTTCCAGCTGCTTGCCCATCTTCATGGTTGCAAGCGGGTGCGATACGGAGTTGCCGTTTGCGCGGAACACCTGGGCCGTTTCGAAAATCTTCTTCATGTCGTTGGTGAAGCTTGCAATGTAGAAATCCACATGCTGCTTCGGGCTCGGCAAAAGTCCGCGTTCGCGCAGAAGGTCGGCCAAGACGACATCGCCCATGCCAAAGCCGACACCCGGAATGCGGTCGCCGCCGAGTTTTTCGGTGAGGCTGTCGTAACGTCCGCCTCCTGCGATAGCGCGCATGGATTTGCCTTTGTCGAACACTTCGAACACGATGCCCGTGTAGTAGGCGAGACCGCGCACGATGGAAAGGTCGAGGTTCACGCATTCGCTAAAGCCCGCTGCGGCAAGTGTTGCGAACAAGTCTTCGATTTCGGCGAGGGCTGCCGTTGCGTTTTCGCTTTTCACGGCGGCCTTCACTTCTTCGATGGACTTGCAGCTCATAAAGTCGTCGAGCTGCTTGATCTGTGCTTCGGAAAGACCTGCTTCGGTGAGAGCCTTGGCGAATGCTTCCGGCCCGATTTTCAGGCGGCGGTCGAGCACCGGATAGACAAGCGAAGGGTTCGGGGCGCCAATTTCTTCGAGGTAGGTGGCGAGGAGCTTGCGGCTCGAAACGCCAATCGCAAAATCGCTGTCCTTGAGTCCGAACTTGCGGAGCATTGTGGCGATGGAGGCGAGCAAGTCAGCTTCGGCGTAAATGCTTTCGGTACCGATGATGTCCATGTTCAGCTGGAAGAACTCGCGGAGGCGGCCCTTCTGAGCCTTCTCGTAGCGGAACAAGCGCGGCATGGAGAACCACTTGAACGGCTTCTTGAGCTCGCGGGCCTTCTGGATTACGAGGCGGGCGAGCGTCGGCGTCATTTCCGGGCGGAGCGCAATTTCGCGGTCGCCCTTATCTTTAAAGTTATAGAGCTGGCTTACGATTTCGTCGCCGGACTTTCCGGTGTAAAGTTCCAGATGTTCAAACATCGGCCCTTCGTATTCTTCGTAGGCGAAGCTTTCGGCGACCTTGCGCCATGTGTCGAAAATATAATTCTGGATGCGCTCGGCTTCCGGGTAAAAATCGCGTGTGCCCTTGGGCAGTTGAGGAATAGCAATACTCATAGTGCGTGCAAAGATAGAAAAGTGGTTGGTGGTTAGTGGCTAGTGGTTAGGAAAATGATGCTTGAATTGTGTACCATCGTTTTCTTGCTTTTGCTTCGGCTGTGTCATTCTGAGCGAAGTAGAAGAATCTTTTACTTTTGTGAGAATATTAACTTTTATGATAAAATGATTTTTTCTGAATAAAAACGTATATTTAACAAGTAAAAAATAAGGATGATTAAGGCTGATAAGGGTTACGTTTATATTTTAACAAATCCTAGTTTTAAGGAAGATTGGGTGAAAATAGGCAAGAGTAGCCGACCTGTGAATGTTCGTTCAAAGGAATTGGATGATACAGCGGTTCCATTGCCATTTGAAATATATGCGACCTTGAAAACGTCTAAATACGATAAAGTCGAAAAATTAGTACACAAAACAATAGATCGTTTAACTGATTTACGTATTCGCCAAAATCGCGAATTTTTTAATGTTGATCCCAAAATTGCTTTGGATATATTCTGTGATATTGCAAGTGCAATCGATGATGCAGAAATAACATTATATAAAGACAATAAACCAGTGCCGGATAAAATAGTGTCGGAAAAATCTCATAAAGAACTTTCTAAAAGAGAAGTCAAACGTTCACGATTTAAGTTTTCTATGTGTGGCATCAAAATTGGTGAAAAAATTAAATTTGAACCAACAGGGATTGTTGTTAAAGTAGCATCGGATGATTCTATTGAATATGAAAATCGTATTTATAAATTGTCTCCGTTTGTAGGGACTTTCATGCCTGATGATTTGCGAAATTCCTCTGGAGCATATCAAGGTGCGAAGTATTTTTCGTACAAAGGACGGATTTTGAATGACATGCGAGAGGAAATGGAAAAGAATTTATGATGCAACTTTATCATGGTAGCACACAGGTTGTAAAACATCCTGAAATAAGGACTGCGAAGTACCATAAGGACTTTTATTTTGGTATAGCACGTCTGTAGAATCGCAGGCTGTTCGCTGGGCAACACGCTTCGGTGATGGATTTGTTAACGTTTATGAATATAAGGAAAATGCTGAATTACGAATACTTCGATTTGAAAAAATGACAGATGAATGGTTGGATTTTATCGTTTCCTGCAGAAGCGGAAAAGTTCATAATTATGATATAGTCGAAGGTCCTATGGCTGATGATACCATATTTAATTATGTACAAAGTTTTATAGATGGCAAAATTACAAGAGATGCTTTTTGGAGCTTGGCTAAGTTCAAATATCCTACGCATCAGATCTCTTTTCATACAATAAGTGCTCAAATAATGACCTATTCAGCGGTCAGGAATTATGACGCGTGTTTCGCGGAAAGAGCGAATCTTGATCATTTAAAATGGAGTGCAGTTAATGTGATTGGAATGCAATCGCAGTGGTCATACGAACTCAGGGGAGACACCTTGATTACGTTTGAATTAGATCAAAATAACGTACTTCCCGATACGGGAACTATATATACGAGTAAATCTGCAAACGGAATCTATGGAACTTGGACTTCACTACCCGATGTATATGTTCGCTCTACAAATACGATTATTCACTACGATCTCTCTTATTGGGCTAGTTTGTATCAAATTACGATTTCCAAGGATTCCTTAGAAATGGTCCTTTATGATCCGTTATTGGAATCTTCGATAGATTATTCGAAATCGATGCTTAGAGAGCAAATTTACAACCGTATTATATACGGAAAAGGAATGGTTCTAATGTCCAGGGTTTTCGTGAATGAAACCGCTGATTCCCTTTCCAAATTCAACAAGAAAATTTCCTCTGAAAAGAACTTCTCTTCTAAACCGTCTATTTCAGGAGATTCGATTACATACAACAATACCCTCTATGTTGTAGAAGTAAAGAAGGCTCAAGAGCTGCATAGTGGTGCGTATGATATGGCTATCGATATTTCTGCAAATGGTACGACATGTAAAGGGAAAGGCTTTATCGACTATTACCCGGGAAACGATTTGTGCAAAGATGAAAATAAGGATAATTTTGATATAATACCATATCTTGATGTTGATTCCAACCTCGTTTATCTTGCAGAGCCGTATTTCGAAGCAGACCCTGATTTCCAGGATTGCCTGGAAAAAATCATGCCTTTAAAGGAAGATGATAAACCCTCCAAGGTTCGCTCCGCAGCGGATACATACAAAATAAGACATTTGAATTTCTTTAGAAAGAACGTTGGGAATTAACGCTTGAATTCATCCTTTTCATGCTCAAGAATTTCCTTCATCTTTTGAGTCAGCTGAATGGCGCTCTTGGTCATGGGGATGTTTTCATATTGTTTTACGTCAATAGGGGCGAGGACTTTCAATTCGTAGCGGTAGCGTTCTGTCGGGTGGTATTGTAGCATCTTGTCGTGCTTGCGGATGCCGATTTTTTCGTTGCCGCCAAAATACACTGGAATGACGTCGTTTTGTGAGTAAAGAGCGAATCTTGCAGCCCCCTTCTTGAATTCCCACGGTTCACCGGGCTTGGAGCGCGTGCCTTCGGGGAAGATGATGAGGTTGTTTCCCTCTTCCATGGATTTTTTTGCTTGTTCTAGCTGGTCGTCGAAAGGAATGTTGTTTGGAATATAGAGGTTCCTGACAATAAGCGAAATAAACTTGTTCTTGATAAGGTCGCCTTTGACAATGCAGTCTGCATGGGGTACTAGCGAAAACAAAATGACGACATCTAGAATCGAGGGGTGGTTGGCGATGACGACTTTAGAACGTGCGTTTGCAAGAGCTTCCCTGTTTTCGACATTGACATGAATGCAGTGGATAAAAGTCATGACCCTGACGAAGAGCCTAAAATAAAAGTAGTTAAACCCACGTGCAAGAACTTTAAATTTTTTTTCGTCAAAGCCGGCCATGACATGCATGATGGGGAACAGCAGTAGCGCAAGCCCAAGACTGCAAGTGCCGAAAAAAGCAAAGCTGAAAAGTTTTACGATAACATGCCAAACATAGCGGATTTTTTGAATCATAATTTAAGCCTTTTGCATGTTTATGGCACAGAGAAACGCTAAAGCCTGCTCTGCCGCAGTATCAAAGTTGTTTTGCAATGTTTTGAGATTGTCTAGCTGACGGCTCAAATCGATGTTTTTCAAAACAGGGTCCGCTTTCGATTCGTCCGTAGTCAATCTCAAGGCGAGAGCGCAAACGGCGTTGGGGTAGGGAACGCCTGCCACCGGTGCGTATGTTTCGGGAATGAGTTCGTCTGCAAAAATGAACGAACGCGAATCGCCAGTTTCGTTTTCGAGAGCTGCAATGCAGTCTGCAAGCCCTGTCGTAAAAGCGTCTTTTCCGGAGAATACGGCGGAGTAGCCTGCTGTATTCGTTTCGAGGATTGAAGCGTTTGCGATGGCTGCGTTGAATACGGAAAGGCTGAAATGCGCGGGCGAGACTGTTCCCGTATCAATCAGCGTCTGCGAAATTTTCAACTGCTGGCTGATTTCGCCGAACTGCGAGGCAAATGTAGTTTTGCAAGGAACAAGCTTGTTGCCGTTGGAATCATGGGAAATCTGATTGCTTACGAGAACGACCATGCGGGATACGTAACTCAGGCGGCGACGCGTAAGCATAGGAACAAACGAAACGTCTGGTTTCGTTTGTGCTTCTGTAGGAACAAAGCTTGCGAATCTTTCGATATAGATTCGTTTTTTGGAATTGTTTTCAGGCATGTTTATTTTATGCGGAAACGGAGGAGGGAATAAGCGTTCGGCCCCACGTTGTGGTGAGCTTCTTTCAGTTCGAATCCGGCAGCTTCGATTGCTTGCTTGAGTTCTGCAAAGCGGTACATCTTGCTGTTGCCGTTCGCGATGCAGGTGAAATAGAGCGATGTCGCCTGCAATGAATATGCTGCGGCTTCGAAACGCTGCTTGTCCCAAAGCGGTTCGAGAACAAACACGTCTGTTTCCGACGTTGCTGCGCTATGAATTTTAGTGAGAATCTTCGTGACTTGTTCTAGCGAGAAGCAGTCCAGGAACTGGCTCATCCAAACGGCATCAGCACCCTTTGGAAATTCTGTCTTTTCGTCGAGGACGTTGCAAGGAATCGTATTGATGCGGTCATCAAAGCCTGCGGCTGCGGCATTTTTTTCAGCGACTGCTGTTTGGCCCGGCAAATCGATGATAGAAACTTTTACGTCGTTGTTGTACTTGCAGCAAGCGATAGCCCATTTAGCCGTATTCCCGCCAATGTCAAAAAGTCGTGATACCTTTTTTTCAAAAACGATGGGGAGAGCTTCAGGGAATGCCAAGTCGGAGTAAAAATGATCAAAGCCAAACCAGCTTTTCTTTTGCTGTTCCGTGAGTTGCGAGAGCCCTTCATAGACCGTCTTCCACGACCCGAGGTGCGGAAGTCCAGCAGGTTTATCTTCACGGATAGATTCTTCGAGATTTTCGGCTCCACGATAACAGATGTCCTGCGAAAAATCCATATTGACTTGCGTCATTTCGTCTGCAAGCAAGAAAAAACCAATTTTACCGAGCTTGAGGCGCAAATCTTCTTCTTCTGTATTTTCGTGAAGCTTGATGATGCCCATGCCAAGTCCCATTTCAACGAGAACCTTTATACCGTAGAGGGATATTCCCAATTTCTCGGAAAGTTCCGAAATGGTAATCCCTTTTTTGCGCGAATTACTGATGGCGTTCAGTATGCCCATATTCCGGAGTGCTCGTGCAGCTTGGAAACTAAGAGGTGCAAATGCTATTTTTTGCGCTTCGAATTTGGCATTCACAGCATCGATAGAATCATCTTTATAAAAATCAAACATGGTGTCTCATTTTTTTTGAAAAATTATTTTTTTTATTAAAAGTGACTTTCTTTTAATTTTCTATATTAGAAAATTAGTAAATTAGGAAACAAATTTTTTATTGAGGTCTCAAAAAAAATATGTCGGATTTAAATTCTCGTATAAAAGAGCTGATTATCGAATCTTTGGAACTAGAAGATATCACTCCTGCCGATATTGTGGATTCCGCTCCGATTTTTGGCAAGAACGAAAAAGGGGAGGGCCTAGGCTTAGATTCCATTGACGCTCTTGAACTTGGTATTGCCATCAAGGACAAGTTTGGAGTCACTTTTTCTTCTGCAAAAGAGGAAGCAAAAAAACATTTTGCATCAGTCGATGCTCTCGCTGCTTACATTTCAGAAAATACCAAGGGTTAATTTATGGAAAAACAAGAAATATTTGACAAAATCAAGGCCGCTCTTATTGAAGATTTCGATATCAAAGCTGAAAAGCTTGTTCCTGAAGCTAGACTGTACGAAGACCTGGAACTGGACAGTATTGATGCTGTTGACCTGATTGTTAAGTTGAAATCCTTCTTGCCAAGAAACATTGACCCCGAAGTTTTCAAGGCCGTACGCACTTTGCAAGACGTAGTTGATGCCATTTATAACTTGGTCCACAATCCGGAAAGCAAATGATGAAATCCGTGGCGGTGAAGGTTTTCTTTACCGCGATTTCCATATTGTACCCGCTCATAGTTTTTTGCGGGCTTGAATTTGGAGGGCTCTCGCCAAGGCGATTGAGCCTTTTGCTTTTAGCGATAGCATTTTTCCATTTTCTAAATTTTACACGCAGCAAAACTAGCATAGATCGTGGACGGACTGCGGTTCTTGTCGTGCTTATCTTTTTATGTGCGTTTGTTGCGTTTTTTTTAGACAACATTATTTTTATCAAGTTCTATCCGGTACTCGTGAACTTGAGCTTGCTTGCGTTTTTCGGATTTACAATTTTGCGGCCACCTAGCTTTGTCTTCCGCATGGCAAGCCTCTGGGACAAGTCTTTGGCTAATTCGCCTTCGCGGCGGGCGGTTGAACGTTATTGCAGGAATGTGACTCTTGTCTGGTGTGCTTTTTTTATCTTTAACGCAGGCATTGCGACTATCACAGTTTTTAAAGCATCTGATAGAATATGGTCGCTTTACAACGGATTAATTTCCTACATTTTAATGGGTGTAATTTTTATTGTAGAAATTTTGGTTCGAAAAATGGTGCAGAATAAATTGCAATCTTATGTTCCTGTGTGCAACCTGGACGCGGATTCACGTCCGGAAGGCGCTCTTGTGAGCTTTGGTTCGAATGATGGAGAATCTGTAAAGACTTGGGCTGATTTCGTGCATGATGTTTCCAGGGTACGTTACTATTTGGAAGCTCGCGAGAATACGCCGTGGATTTTGCATTGCGAGGATTTTTACTTTTTTACAGTAGGACTTTTGGCAATGCTCCAGAGCGGACGCAAGGCGTTGGTGACTGCGAACCGGCAAGAAGCCTTTATTAAGGAAATCAAGAAACCCGAATATGGGTTCCTGACGGATGAGCCTTTTGCAGATGATTCTGCCACAATGATTCAGGATGTGCTTGCAAACGAAAAAAGCGAAGGCGAAATCAAGTTTGGCAAGTTCGACAAGTCTAAGGCCGAAATGGTGATGTTTACTTCGGGCACGACGGGTGAACCGAAGGCCGTTTATAAACTCTTTCTACAATTTGAAAATGAACTTTTTGAATTGGTGAAAGTTTTCGGAAATGACTGGATAAATCGCAAAGTTTATAGCACCGTGAACCATCACCATATTTACGGTCTTTTGTTCACTGCGCTCTTGCCGATTGCGACTGGGCTTCCATTCCGCAGACATCGTATTGATTTTCCGACGGAACTGAATTGTTTGACGGGAGAGTCTGCCGTGATGGCCTCCAGTCCGGCATTCTTGAAACGCTTGTCCGCTGAAGCCGACAAGCCGATAAGCTTTAAGTGTCCGCCGATTATTTATTCATCCGGCGGCCCGCTTCCTGTTGATGTAGCGAAAAAAGCAAGCGAACTTGTTGGCTTTTGGCCGATGGAAATTTACGGCAGCACCGAAACAGGCGGCATAGCTTATCGTCAATCCAAGAATGGTCCTGTGTGGACTCCGTTCGAAGTCTGCAAGATGAGCGTTGCAGAAAACGGCTGCCTGAACATCAAATCAAGTTACATTCTTGAAGCGGAAGGCTTTACGACGGGCGACTTGGTGGAACTTTACGAAGATGGCCGCTTCTTGTTGCAAGGGCGGGCGGATTCCATCGTGAAAATTGAAGAAAAGCGAATTTCACTACCTGAAGTGGAAAATCGCTTGAAGCAGACTGGCCTTGTTCAAGATGTGCGAGTCGTGCCGATGACTGGAAAGCGTCAGTACTTAGCGGCTGCAATTGTATTGAACGAAGTTGGCCGAGAAAAGTTTGCTGGTGCGACAAAGCTTTCCGTCAACAATTATTTTCATGATTATTTGTTGAAGTTTATCGAAAATACGGTCTCGCCAAAGAAATGGCGTTATCTGGAAGAACTGCCGCAAAATACGGAAGGAAAGATTCGCATGCGCGATATACAGGCTCTGTTTAATTTGCCCGAAAACCCGAATTTCAAAATTCTCAAATTCCGCAGGGAACCGGGAATATTAACAGCTAAGCTTGTGTTCCCTTCGGCAAGTGGCTTTTACGACGGGCATTTCCCAGAGTTCAAGCTGCTACCTGCCGTGGCTCAGGTCGATATGGTGCTGCGTCTTGCTCGAAATTTCTTGGATGTGCCTAAAGCTCTTTCAAAAATCCATCGAACAAAGTTTGCAGGACCGATTCTTCCGGATATTCCTGTCATTTTGAATGTGAAATACGACGCAGATGCATCAAAGGTCTCGTTTAATTATACTTTGGTTCCATCAGCCGAGGGCGATGCTCCGAAGGTTCTTTCGAACGGCTCCTTTACCATGAATCCGGAGGATTCTTTTGGCTAGAGAAATTGCAAATATCAATCTTTGTGCGATAGTTCCTGTTTATAGGCATGAAAGTGCATCGCGGGCCGTTGTCGAAAAGCTTGTTTCTTATGAGCTTCCCGTTGTTCTTGTCGATGACGGCAACACGCCTGACGGCCACGAAATTCTCGAACAGATTGCAAATGAATTTCCTAAAGTTCAGCTTGTGACAAACAAAGTCAATCTCGGAAAAGGCGGTGCCGTCCGTTCGGGAATGATTGCCGCCGTTGATGCCGGATATACGCACGCTTTACAAGTGGATGCCGACGGGCAGCATGATATGGAAGCAATTCCGTTCTTTGTGAAGGCGGCAAAGAAGCATCCAGACGATATGGTTGGCGGTTTTCCGCAATACGATGATTCTGTACCCAAGTCCCGCGAAAGTGGGCGCAAGATTACGAATTTCTGGGTGGCGGTAGAAACGCTTTCACGTGAAATTCCCGATGCCATGTGCGGCTTTCGCGTTTATCCGCTAGCGACATCATTGCCTGCCGCCAAAAAGTTCCGCAACAACCGTATGGGCTTTGATATCGAAATTCTTGTAAGGCTTTCCTGGGCAGGCGTAAAATTACGCTTTTATCCGCTCAAGGTTTCTTATCCTAAAGATGGCGTGTCCAATTTTAGGCTATTCCACGATAACGTAGCGATATCATTGACGCATACGAAGCTTTGTTTGGGTATGCTTGTTCGTAGTCCTTTGATTCTCGCGCGTCGGATTTTTAAGAAGTGATGCCAGATACGAATAAAGAAATGTCGAGTTCAACGGCAGATTGTAAGCATTGGGCCGATATCAAAGAAGTGGGCGGAAGCCTTTGGCATTTCCGTTTTATGCTTTGGGTTGCGTGCCATTTGCCGCTGTTCATGGTGGAATGCATAACGGCGATTATCTGTTTCTTTTTTTGGCTTGGCGCCCGCCCGGTCCGTGAGCGCTCCAGGATTTATCTTAGTCATTTGTCCAAGGTCAGCGGTAAACGATTTGGCCTTTTTGCAACGTACAAGCATATATTTTCATTTGCGCTTTCCATGATGGAAAAACTGCTTGGCTGGAAGGGTGCGATAAAGCTGAATCAAATTGAGTCGCAAAACGATGACTTGCAAATGTTGGTCCAGCAGCTGAATCAAAGTCAGGGTGCTTTTTTATTGTGTTCTCATCTTGGAAATATAGAGATGCTCCGCTCGTTGACGGAATTCGGCGAGTTTCATACGGAACGTAATTTTCAAGTGTTTCCTATTGTTGATTTTTCGGGGACGACGAAGTTTAACGCTCTCCTTCGCGAACTGAATCCGGAACTTATGGACAAAGTTGTTGACGCGAACAGTATTGGCATCGATTCTGCCATATGGATGAAGGAAAAAATAAATGCAGGAGACCTTGTCGTGATTGCAGGCGACCGCACGTCCGCAAATTCGAGAAATCGAAATCTTGTGACAAATTTTTTGGGAAAACCTGCAAGTTTTCCGGAAGGTGCGTTTTCGTTGGCTGGCATCCTAAATGCTCCTGTTTACTTTATTTTTACTGTCCGTAAAAAAGATTTTGATATACGCACTGCATATGAAATGCATGTGGTGCGTGCCAAAACTTCTATGGATTGCCCACGCAAGCAACGTCCAGAACGTTTAAAAGAGTTGTTGCGCGAATACGCCGAAATCCTTGAACGCTTGTGTGTAAAGCATCCGTATCAGTGGTACAATTTTTACAATTTTTGGGAAGGTTAAATAATTGGAGAATATTATGAAAACTATCGTGATTGGAAACAGAAAACTCACTATCGAAGATGTCGTGGCAATTGCCAAAAAACAGGTTCTTGTCGAGTTGGACTCATCAGAAGAATTCCAGAAAAAGATTGATTCTGGAGCAGAGTTCTTGGACGAAGCTTTGGCTGAACATGGCGGTATTTACGGCGTGACGACAGGCTATGGCGATTCTTGTACACAAGTTTTGCCACCGGAACATTATTACCAGTTGCCGATAAACTTGACACGTTTCCATGGATGCGGCATGGGCGATTATTTCGACGCCGAAACGACCCGTGCGATTATGGTGGTCCGTTTGAACACGCTTGCACAGGGATTTTCGGGCGTAAGTTACGCTTTGCTGAAGATTATCATGCAGTTCTTGCAGAACGATATCTTGCCGTTGATTCCGCAAGAAGGTTCGGTGGGCGCGAGCGGCGACTTGACTCCGCTTTCGTACTTGGCGGGTGCCGTGATTGGCGAACGCGATGTGATGTACAAGGGCGAACGCAGGCCTTCTTTGGACGTGATGAAGGAACTGGGAATTGCCCCGCACAAGTTCCGCCCGAAAGAAGCTATTGCAATCATGAACGGTACGGCGGCGATGAATGCGGTTGCATGCATGGCATATTCCCGTGCGGAATACCTCTCTGATTTGGCTTGCCGCATTACGGCGATGATTACAGTTGCCATGAAGGGCAACGCCTACCATTATTACGAACGTTTGTTCGAAGCGAAACCGCATCCAGGGCTTGGCGTTGCAGCAAAGAAAATGCGTGATGCTTTGAATCTCGAAGTCGTGAAGAACGTTGTGCCTGAAAAAATCCAGGACCCGTATTCTTTGCGCTGTGCTCCGCATGTGATTGGACTTTTCTACGATTCCAGCGCATTCTTGCGGCAGTTGATTGAAATCGAGCTGAACAGTGCTAACGACAACCCGATTGTGGATCCGTTCACAAAGAACATTTTCCACGGCGGTCATTTCTACGGCGGACATATCTGCCTTGCGATGGACACGCTTAAAAACATGGTTGCAAACATTGCAGACCTCTTGGACCGTCAGCTGGCGATGATTGTCGATATCAAGTTCAATCGCAATTTGCCGCCCAACCTTGCTGGTAGCAAGGGCGATTACGATATCAATCACGGATTCAAGGCGGTGCAGATTGGCGTGTCGGCGTGGACCGCCGAAGCTCTCCATTTAACGATGCCGATGAGCGTGTTCAGCCGTTCGACGGAATGCCACAATCAGGACAAGGTAAGCATGGGCACGATTGCCGCTCGCGACTGTATCCGCATTTTGGAACTTTCTGAACAGGTGGCGGCGGCTGTACTTTTGGCGTCTGCCCAGGCGCTCCGCATCCGCTTGGAACGCAAGGAAATTTCAGAAGACCGCATCAAGAACCTGAAAACGACCTACGACCAGGTGTTCTCCAAGTTCGCTCCGCTTGAATGCGACCGTCAGCTCGAAAAGGACTTGCGCAACACGCTGGAACTCATTCGCGGTAAGTTCTACGCAGTATAGAATAGCCTGGAGGCGTTTATGGCAGCAAAGAAACTCAAGGAGACGGTCGAGTTCCAGATCGAATTTTACGATGTCGATTCCATGCAGGTGGCGTGGCACGGCAATTACGTGAAATTCATGGAAGTGGCCCGTTGTGCGTTGTTGCGAAAAATCGGTTACGATTACAACGAAATGACGCGGAGTGGATACCTTTGGCCGGTCGTCGATATGCACGTGAAATATATCCGTCCGATGGTTTTCATGCAGAAAATTCGTGCAGTGGTGACGCTGGAAGAATACGAAGTCTGCATGAAACTTTCGTACAAGTTTATGGATGCAGAATCCGGCACCGTGTTGACGAAGGCAGAAAGCACCCAGATGGCGGTTGATTTGGAAACGAAGGAATCGCTTTGGGCGTGCCCTGCTTGTTTTACCGAAAAGGTGAGAGCGCTTTTGGCCGAGGACGAATGATGCTGTCTTTTAATTCAATTTTTTGTAGATTATCTTGCATGTGGCTTATTCTTTTACTGGGCGTATCCATGTCTATGGCATCAGTCTTTGACCATCCGGTAAACGCGGACTCAAAGCGGGTGCTGACGAGTTCGTTGATTGAAATGACTCGTTACGATGTCGTATCCGGTGATTTTGTGCAGACAAAGTCTATAAAAAAATTGAACCGCGATTTCGTTTCGACGGGAACGTTCCGCATATCGAAAACGTCAGGCGTTGTCTGGAAGACGGAAAAACCGTTTCCTTCGGAGTTGACTGTGTCAGATGAAGGCATTACTGAACGTAGTGCGAATGGGCATGTTCGAACGATTTCTACGAAGGACAATCCTGTATTTACCGAGTTTTCCAAGACAATCCAGGCTGTTTTTTCGGGGAATATATCTGATTTGGAAACGAAGTTTAACGTGTTTTACGAAAAGACTTCAAATGGCGGCCAAATTGGACTGGTGCCTCGTGAGGCTTCGGTGCGAAAAATCGTTTCGAATATCGTGATGGACTTTTCATCGAGCATAGACAAGGTTGTTATTACGGATGGAAGCGGTTCTCCTGTGACTTACGAGTTTAAAAACCAGAAGTCAGAAAATGAACCAGGTTCGGCTCGTCAAGCCGCTTCTCCATAATGCAGGTCGTAGCTTATGAAGTTCTTTGGCGGAATACGCTTGGATGCAAAACTGGGAGTTGTCCTGTGGGTGGTTATTCACTCCATCTTGATTATTCTCGGTCTTTCTGTTCCATGGAAGATGGATTCCGACTTGTATTCGATACTGCCGGATTCCAATGAAATGAAAAATGTGAGTGCAGCAGAAAAAGAGCTCGGCGCTCGCACCATGCGAAACATTACGGTTCTTGTCGGTCATGAAAATTTCGAGATAGCCCGCAGCGTTGCTGTTGCTTTAGACAGTGCTTTTTCGGGCGATTCTTCTTTTGACGAAGTCCGTTTTTATGTCGATGAACATTCTTTTGACCAAACGCATGATTTCTTATACAGAAATCGCTATAAAATTCAGGGCGCGAACCTTCGAGAGGCTCTTGCAGCTCGAAATCTAGAATCAATCAAATTGGATGCGTACAAAAAAATCTACGGATTGTTTTCGTTTGCCGATTTGAACCGTTTGGAAGATGATCCGTTCTTGTTGGGGGAGGCTGCGTTCGACGATTTCATGCAAAGGTCCCTCTTGATGTCTGGGCGTTTTACTCTCCGTGAAGGAGTGCTTGCGACAACCGATTCTAACATGACTTATGTCATGTGGAACGCTGTGCTTTCGGAAAAAGTCCCGTCGATGGCTTCGGAAAATCATGTCTTGGAGCGTTTGAACCGTACGCTTGATTCCTTGAAGAAGAATCACGCGGGGATTGTGGTGGCAAAATCGGGAGTTCCGTTCCACAGCTATGAAAGTTCTAGCAGGGCGAAGGCCGAGATTGCGTTGATATCAGGCGTCTCGATGGTGCTGATTTTGCTGTTGCTTCTTTATGTGTTCCGCTCGATGCTTCCGATTGCCGCGACACTTTTGACGATTGCAGTCGCCATTTTCTCGGCACTTTCGTTCACGTGGTTTGTGTTCGGGAACATCCATGTCTTTACGTTCGTATTCGGTACAAGCGTGATTGGCGTGAGCATCGATTATGCGGTACATTTTTGGACGCATTGGAAAGAGCGTACTTTAGGCGCTTCGCGTTCTCGCAGCGTGCGTAGCCTTATTTTCAAGAGCTTGTTGCTTGGATTCATGACAACGGAATTCAGCTATCTTGCACTCACTTTTGCCGATTTCCCGTTGCTCTGCCAGATGGCGGTGTTCTCGATGGTCGGGCTGTTGAGTTCGTTCTTGACGATAACGCTGATATTTCATGCTGTTTTTGACGTCGGGTGGAATTCTTCAAAGGCGAAAACGTTGTCGAAATCGAATTCTTCGCGGAAAGGAACATTGTCAAAGCCGAAATCGTCGAAACTTCCGAAAGCATTGCCGAAAGCGTTTCTGAAGCTTTATTCGTCAATCCCGAAGAACGCTTTGCGTCTTGTGTCGGTATTGTTTGTGGTGGCGTTGATACCCGGCCTTTATTTGTTGAACATCCATACGGATTTGCGTAGCCTTTACACAATGAGCGACGAGATGAAGGCGGCAGAAGTTTTGAACGCGAAACTCTGCAATCCCGGAATTTCTGAAAATTACTTTATAGTCGAAGGCGATAGCGAAGAAGAAGTTTTGCAGCACGAGGAACTTTTGACGGAGCGCCTTGTGCGTGCCGAAAAAGATTCGCTTCTGAAGTCGCACCTTGCGACATCTGATTTTATTCCATCTGCAAAAACTCAAGCGAATACTTATGTTGGGTTTCGTCAGTTATTTTTCACAGACGGTTCTTTGCAGAATATAACGGATTCCCTTGCCGATTCCGTGAAAAGCTATTTGCGAGGAATTGGGGTGCAAAATGACTCCGCTTTTGTAGCGGGACTAAATAAAGGACTGCACATTAGTCATTTAAAATCAATAATCAATTCACCTTCGCTTCCGTCATCGTTCCGTTCGATGCTCAAGATGCTTTGGATTGGCGAGGTGGGGGATTCTTCGGAGCGTCGCTTTTACAGTGCCGTTTTTCCGCTCCGTGTCTCGAAAAATTTTGATGCTCAAGAAATTGCAAATGGTGTGCCAAATGTTTATGCGGTGAACAAAATGCAAAACATCAATGGAGCTTTGACAAGAATTTCGCATATTTCGCTGCTATTGGTCGGTTGTGCTTACATTGTTGTTTTCTTTATTCTTGTTATTGTATATAAATTAAATGAGTCGGTGCGGATTATCCGGGCTCCGGTGTTGGCGTGTTTCTTTATAGCATCCGTTTTTGGCTATTGCGGAATGGACTTCAATTTCTTTGCTATCGTGGGAGTCATCCTTACGTTGGGTATCGGTATCGACTATGCGCTGTTCTTCAGAGAGGGCGGTCGCAACAATACGACAACGACACTTGCAGTTATTCTTTCGGCAACGACAACGCTTATTTCTTTTGGAAGTCTTGCTTTTAGCGGATTTACACCGGTAAATACATTCGGAGTTTCGGTGTTGCTCGGTATTTTATGTTGCTTTCTGCTTTCTCCGTTAAGCGCAAAACGTTAATTTTTTCTAGCTTTGTTCCCGATTATGAAGTATGGCTTCAAAATTTTTGTGATTGCATGTTGGGCGCTGTGTGCGTTTTGCCTTACGTCGTGTCATCAATCGCTGGTCAAGCCCAATTCTGTGCCGATTTATTATTCTGATTCTGGATACATCAACTTGTTGCCGACGCAGGCCATGTCCGGTTCTCTCGACGGTCTTCAGCATTTGGAAGGAACTTTTAGCAAGGATCCTACGGCTCAGGGCTCCCAGGAAGATTCCTCTTCGAAATCATTTAGCGGCGATGTATGGGTACGTGCAAACGACACCCTCCTTTCGATTACGCTCATGAGCGGTTTTGGAACGACGATTGCCGAACTGGCCTATGCCAATGATTCGGTCTCGTTTGCAAGTTCCTTGATTGATGTCGAAAAGATGAAGGCGGAATATGTTCTGGCAGATTTTCAGGCTTGCTTCTATCCGTTCGACGCACTGAAAAAAAATTTTGAAAAGCATGGCTTTGCATTTACTGAAAAACGTTCGACCGAGAACGGCAATCCAGATTTTGAAAGAGTGTTGAGCGAAAACGGAAATGTTATCTTTCGCATCGTACGCAAGGCCAATGAAATTGTTTTTGAAAATGTGTTACGCCATTACGCGTATCACATCACTTTAGGTAACGACTGATGAACCGACCCTTGTATATCAACGATTTTAGTCTTCACTGCATATTGGGTTCTGACAAGGCGCTTGTTTTTGAGAAACTTTCTAAGGGCGAACGTGGAAATTTTACGTCATACGATGTGGCCGGAGTCATGCGTCCGGCGGCGACCATCGACCCGGAATCGTTACCTCCCGTAAGTGACAAGAAATTTGACAACCGCGTCAACAGGCTGTCGCAGGCATCACTGGAGAACATTGACGCGACGGTTCGCAAGGCGGTCGAACTTTTTCATCCAAGCCGTGTCGGGCTGTTCCTTGGCTCGTGCGACAACGGCTCTGAAGCGTCTGTTGCAGCTCTCCGTTGTTTCAAGGAAACCGGGGCGTTCCCCGAAGGTTATGTACTGGACTACCAGCTTGCCGATTATCCGGCGAAGTTTATTGCGGAGCGTTTCGGAATTACGGGGATGACTTCAGTGCATTCTACAGCCTGTGCCTCCAGTGCGAGTGCTTTTGTTTCAGCCCGCAACAACCTCTACGCAGGGAATTGCGACGTGGCCATTGTGGGCGGTGTGGATATAGCCTCGCTTTCGGTGATTCTTGGTTTTGCCTCTCTCGAAGCGATGAGCGATAAACCGACGAACCCGTTCAGTGCGAACCGTTCAGGCCTTACGCTTGGCGATGCATCTGTGTTTTTCGTGGTGACGCGTGAACCCTGTGTCGAACTTTGTACGCCGGAATGCAGAGGCCTGAAGGTCGTGGGCTTTGGCGAAAGTGCCGATGCGGACCATATTACAGCACCGCGTGCCGATGGGGAAGGCGCTTACCAGGCGATGAAGGCTGCTCTTGTTGATGCTGGAATCGAAGCCTCACAAATCGGTTATGTGAACTTACACGGAACGGGTACGGAGTTGAATGATGCCATGGAATCGCGTGCGGTAAATCGAATCTTTGGCGAAGCGAACCACGCCGATGTTCTTGTGAGTTCGACCAAGGCTTTGACGGGGCATACGCTCGGTGCTGCGGGAGCATTGGAACTCGCGTTCTGTTGCTTGTCTTTGCAGAGCCGCGATGGCGAAAACAATTGTACGCTCCCGTCGCATCTGTTTGATGGAGTCGTGGATCCGAATCTTCCACCGGTCCATTTGGTAAAGCCGGATGAAAAAGTAAAAAATCTCAAATACTGCATGAGCAATTCATTCGCTTTTGGCGGATGCAACGTGTCTTTGATTGTCGAGAATAATTTAGCATGAACGAAGAATTTAAAACAAAAGAAATCGTAAGTGAACTTGTACCGCATAAGGGCAAGATGTTTTTGCTCAATCGCGTGCAATGCTACAGCCTTGAAACGATTAGCATCACGACCGAAATCGATATTACTCGTGAAGACCTTTTTTACGAAGAAGATCTCGGCGGTGTCCCTGCATGGGTAGCTTTTGAATACATGGCACAAAGTATTTCAGCTTTGTCTGGAATTTATGGACGCTCCAGAGGCGAAAAGCCTAAGGTGGGCTTTATCATGAGCGTCAATAGCTTCAAGGCGAATTTACCTGTCTTTAAAGTTGGCGAAACGGTAGTAGTGACAGTACGCCAGACGATTCGGATGGATATGGCGGTTACTTTTGACGGAACTGCGAAAGTGGGTGAAACTCTTGCGGTAACAGCAACGCTTAATACTGTTGAAGTCGAAGATCCCAAGATGGCGTTGGGCTTGAATTAAATACGAGGAATGGAATGATGGATAATTCAAAGTCAGTTTTGATTACTGGAGCGAGTGGCGGAATCGGTCTTGCAATTGCCGAAGCTGTTGCAAAAGAAGGCTACACGGTTGTCGCTCATTACAATAGAAATTCAGCACCGATTGATGCACTTGCCGAACGCATCCGTGCCAATGGCGGCAACATACGTACGTTGCAATTCGATATATGCAACCGCGAACAATGCCGTGAAGTTCTGGAAAAAGATATTGCCGAAAATGGCGTGTATTACGGCATCGTCACAAACGCTGGAGTCTGCGCCGACATGGCGTTCCCCGCAATGACTGATGAATATTGGGACAAAGTGTTGAATACAAATTTAAATGGCTTTTTCAATGTCGTTCATCCGTTGGTGATGCCCATGTGCCGTAAGCGCAGAGGCCGCATTATCACGATTTCTTCGGTGTCCGGCATTATCGGAAATCGCGGACAAGTGAATTACAGTGCATCAAAAGCTGGGCTCATCGGGGCGACCAAGGCCTTGGCAACGGAACTTGCGAGCCGCAACATTACGGTGAACAGCGTTGCACCAGGTGTCATTGAAACAGAAATGATCAAGGACGCACCCTTGGACATGATTTTGCCAGCCATTCCGATGAAACGTGTTGGAAAACCTGAAGAAGTCGCGGCAACTGTTGTATTCCTGCTTTCTGAAGGTGCTGCTTATATTACACGCCAAGTGATTTCTGTTAATGGAGGTCTCGCATGACCCGTCGTGTCGTTGTAACTGGTGGAAGTTGTGTTTCTTCGCTAGGTGTTGAAATTGATGACATTTTTTCATCGCTAAAAACTTTAAAAAATAAAATCGTGCGGATGCAAGACTGGGACAAGTACACGCAAATGAATACCCGTCTTGCAGGACCGATTCTTTATGATTTGCCTGAATATCCTCGTAAGAAAATCCGTGGCGCAGGTCGAGTAGGTTTGCTTGCGATTACGTCTGCAGATAGGGCGATTCAGCTGGCGGGACTTACCGAAGATCCAGACCTTTTGAAGTCTGGTCGCGTGGGCGTCGCCTACGGTTCTTCGATGGGCAGCGTCAATCCGTTACTTGATTTTTTTGCAATGCTGAATCCGCCTCATGACGGTTCAAAGATTTCTGCAACGACTTACATTCGCTCGATGCCGCAGACTTGTGCCGTAAACATCAGCATTTATTTTGGCACGACTGGCCGCTTGATTACGACAAATACCGCTTGTACAAGCGGTAGCCTCTCAATTGGTTACGCATACGAAGCCATCAAGTACGGAATGCAAGATGTGATGATTGCAGGTGGTGCCGATGAACTCGATCCGACGGAATCCGCTGTGTTTGATACGTTATTTGCGACAAGCGTCAAGAACGATACGCCGGAATTGACTCCTGTTCCTTTTGACCGCGACCGCGATGGTCTCGTCATTGGCGAAGGCTCCGGGACGCTGGTTCTTGAAGAGTACGAGCATGCTAAAGCACGTGGTGCCCACATTTATGCGGAACTGGTCGGTTTTGGGCACAACACCGATGGTGACCATATTACGCAGCCCAAAAAAGAGACCATGCAGCATGCTCTTGAGCTTGCAATTAAGGATGCGGGAATCTCGCCGGATGCTATCGGTTACGTGAGCGCTCATGGAACGGCAACTCGTCATGGCGATACAGCTGAAAGCTGGGCTACTTACGAAGCTTTGAAAAAACGTGCTGTCGCGATTTCTAGCCTCAAGAGCTATATCGGGCACACGCTGGGGGCATGCGGCGGTATCGAAGCGTGGCTTGGCATCAACATGATGAAACGCAAATGGTTCAACCCCAACTTGAATCTAAAAAACGTCGATCCTGAATGCGCTCCGCTGGATTACATTACAGGAGCTGGCCGCGAACTGGATACGGAGTATTTCATGTCGAACAACTTTGCGTTTGGCGGCATCAATACTTCGCTTATCTTCAAACGCGTTTAATTAACATCTTGGTATTAGCTTAAGCCATGATGTCATGCCGGATTTATTCCGGCATCAATAGTTTATATATAACTTCTAAAACTTCGTCAGTGATTCCACGCGGTAGCCTTTGAGCACATCTCGACCTTTGAGGTCTAAAAGTTCGATGATGAACATGCAACATTCGACGGTTCCGCCCACCTTTTCGATAAGATGGATGGCTGCTTTTGCTGTACCTCCGGTGGCGAGCAAATCATCGACGATGATGACTTTTTGTCCTGGTTTTATCGCATCCTTGTGAATTTCCATATGTGCTTGTCCATATTCGAGGCTGTATGAAACTCCGACCGTTTCGCGGGGGAGTTTGCCTTTCTTGCGTTCAGGGACGAACGGCTTGTGGAAATGTTCTGCAATTGGGACTCCAAAAAGAAACCCGCGAGCTTCCAAACCCACGACCACATCAAATTCGACGTTTTCAAGCGTCTTGTAAAGAGCGTCAAGCGTGAGCTTTAGCCCATCGGCATCGTTCAAAATTCCAGTGACATCGCGAAACAGAATTCCCGGCTTCGGAAAATCCGGCACAGAAATAATGTAGTCTTCAATTTTTTTGCAATTATCCATATTCCCCTCTTTAAGATTAGGTTTCAGGTATTAGGTCTTAGGAGGTTGTCTTCCTGGAACTAGGCGTAGCCGACGTGATAGAATCCATTAATTGTTCTTTCTGGATCCTTCGACATCGTTTATCTTGAGCTTGTCGAATGAACCTAGGATGACACGTATTACTTCTTACCACCTAATAGCCACTAATCACCAACCACTAATAACTAATAACCAATGACTAATGACCATCTAAAATTTGTTCCACCTTTGCAATAATCTTGTCGCGTTCGCCGCACCAATCGGGCGCGATAAGCATTTCGCTCGGACTTTCGCCGCTAAACCGTTCAATCGCGATGTCCATGCCGATAATTTTAATCATCTCGGCAACCGCTTCGCAGTATTCTTCAAACGAAAGCAGTTTGAACTCTTTGTTGATGTAATCTTGCGCCATTGCAGTGCCCACTACGATGTGAAGCGGATGGATTTTGACTGCGGCTAGTTTCAAGTCGTGAACTACCTGGGCGGTATGCTTGAAGTCTTCCATCTTTTCGCCGGGCAACCCGACGATGACGTGTGTCGTGACCGTGAGACCTGCCGCTTGACAACGCTTCACCGCATCTACAAATTCTGCGAGCGAGTGTCTGCGGTTGATTCCAGCAAGCGTCAAATCGTTTGCCGTCTGGAGTCCGATTTCTACAATAATCGGCTTTTGGCGGTTGAGTTCTGCGAGGTATTCAACTTTTTCCTGCTCCAAGCAGTCCGGACGAGTCCCAATCGCAAGCCCTGCAATTTCCTTGTGCTTGATAATCGGATCGATGATTTCGCGCAAATGCGTAAGCGGCGCATGCGTGTTCGTGTAAGGCTGCAAATAGGCGAGGATGCCCGCATTCGGATACTTATCGCGGAGCTTCGGTACGAAGTTTTCGAGCTGTTCCTGGATTGATACTTTCGCCTGGTCAAAGACAGGGCTAAAACTGCGGTTGTTGCAATAGCTGCAACCTGAAAATCCCTTGGTTCCATCGAGGTTCGGGCAGCTCATGCCGCCGTTGAGCGGGAGCTTGCGCACCTTGAGGTAGTTCGGGAACAGTTCCAATAATAAATCGCGATAAGGTTTGTAATGCATAGTACTTTCTACTTTATGTTATACTTTTCCTTGATGGCAATACGCTCTTCTTCGGAGAGGCTCTTGAGGTAACTCTTCCAGCCTGGGCAAAAGTTTATATGGAATCGCCAAAAGCGTCCGATCAGCGATTTGGGGTTCTTGTCGTATTGTGCGCGGAATTTGCAGTTTGCACAAGCCATATAATGAAACCTCTTTTAAATGCTTTTCTTTAATATACAATAAAAAATTCCCCACAATCAAGTTGCAGGGAAAATTGATTGGATAAGCCCGCTAAAGTTCGCAGGCTCAACATCCGTCAAATATTACTTCATTGCACCGCGTTCGAGCTTGATCGTGAAGTTCGTGATGTCGCAAACTTCGCTCGGACCCCAGTACTGGATCGGACCCGGATAGGTGTAGGATTCAGTCTTAGCCCATTCGTCGCGGCGAGCGGCGAAGTACTTGAACGGAGCGCTCATCGGGCCATCGAGTTCAACGAGAGCCTTGCGGATAACCGGCTTGTCGGCACCGTGACGGCGTTCGATGTTCATCATCATGGTGATCGGAAGGCCGCCAGCGACCCAGTTTTCGATACCCTTGGTGACGTTGCGGA
>JAEEGJ010005946.1_pt1 | contig 37417 bp, 32 predicted proteins | sample 8958761 | NCBI WGS metagenome assembly JAEEGJ01 (sample SAMN16246546, study PRJNA631951) | gut metagenome | biome: gut microbiome; feature: rumen; material: RS-attached | host: Bos | place: Iran: Karaj | collected 2018-10
TTCTTCGTCATCTCCGACTGCAGGTCCGACGGTTTCACGAAGATAGGCATCTCCTCCTCCGTCTGGCCCTTACCGGCCATCCGGCCATGGAACATCTGGCGCCAGTCGCGACGGTCTGTCGGCAACCCAAACGTCTGATACAGTCCCACGTTGTCCAGGATGAGTACACAGTCCTTGCCCTCCGACACACGCATACCACGTCCTACCTGTTGCAAATATTTTGACAACGACAATGTCGGTCTAGCCAACTGTATAAACTCCACCTCCGGACAGTCAAACCCCTCCGAGAATATATCAACATTCACAATCACATCGACAGAACATGGGCTTGCCTTGTAACTCTCAACTATTTGGGCCCGTTCCCCCGCCGGCGTCTTTGCATCAATCACCGCACATCTGACGCCCTTACTCTGATAATACCCCGCAATATGCGACGCATGCGCTCGGTCGATGGCATACACAATACCCTTCTTCCCCCAGGCAAACGCCTCATAGCTGTCATAGAGATGCGCGATACTCTCCGGCACATCCATCACTGTCACCATCTCCTTCGTCTGGTAGTCCCCGTCAGCCCCACGCTTCCGCAGTCCACCGATCTGGTGCATCACCAGACTGTCAGGTCTGGCACTCACATATTCGAAGTCCGAGAGCCATTTCTGGTCAATAAACCACTGGATGTCCTCCCCCTGCAACAGCACGTCGAATAGGTCCTCAAACCCCTCCCCACTCAGTCTGCAAGGTGTCGCCGTCAGTCCCAGGAACTTCGCCTCCGGCCATCTCTCCCACAACTGTCGATACGTCTTCGCCAGTGCATGATGCGCCTCATCAATAATAATAAGCGAATACTCCTGCGCCAATAGTAAATCGTTTTCCTCCGCCCGTGATAACTTCTGTATACTCGTTACCGTAACAAAATTCTGTCCTTTTGTTCTTCTGTCTAAAGTCTGGCGAATTTGTTCAATCAACTCTCGCCTATGCGCCACTACGAGCACAGAAGACTTTTCGTTTCTGATAATCTCACTCATCAGAACCGTCTTCCCCGTTCCCGTCGGCATCTGTACCATCACACTCCGGCATGACCTCCACGCCTCATTGATCCTCCCCAGCATCTCCCGCTGGTAGTTCCTCAACACTTCACCCATATGTCTTTTTGAATCTTTATAATCTCAAGTTGGTTATACTTTAGAAAGAAAATCACCCAAAACTGGTTATACTTTAGAAAGAAAATCACAAAAACTGGTTATACTTTAGAAAGAAAATCACCCAAAACTGGTTATACTTTAGAAAATATTTGGAAATATGGCGATCAGATTATCCCCATAGAGGTCAAGGCTGGCACCAATTCACATTTAAAGTCCCTACACAGCTTCGTCAATCAATCCAAGCATTTTGTCACTGCAGTCCGTTTCTGGAGTGGTGAATTCTTTGTACAGGATGCCCAAACCCCAGCGCCTGACAACAAACCCTATCGCCTCATCAATATACCATTTTATTATATAGGACAATTACCCCAAATACTGCAACTGAACATCCCTTAAGAATAAAGCCACTATTCGAGGGAAATTGTACCACTATTTATAATCCTCTGTCAAAGATACAAATCAGCTACTTACCTCGCGGCGCGGGGCAATCTCTGCGATAGAGGATGGCACGTCGCAGTTCGTTGATGACGATCTGCTCCCAACGTTGCAGCTCTGTAGGACGATGTTTCAGTTTCGTTTGGATGTCTCTGCAAACCAGCAGGAACTGCCACGCCTGCAGGTGATCACCCGGTAGAATTTTGCGTTTTTAGACTCTGTCAAAAGCCCCGTTTCTCAACCCGTAGCGGTTACACAGAAACTGGCGCTGATGCGTGTAGAGAGAGTCCACTTTCTCCAACACCATCACAGTCAGGCCCTCCGAGAGGGCCATCATCTCTGTTTTGAGTTCTAAAAACCCTTTTTCCATTGATTTTTAAAATTAGAATTAATAAATATTAAATTGATCCCCGTGGGGATAGATTTTTCGTGACCAGAAAGAATCTTCCTATCTTTACCCCGCCAATGTCGACAAGGCCTAAGGATTAGAATCTACTTATTTAAAATGATTGAAATGAACGAACAAAACGAACACTTGTTACAAGAGCTTACTCAGACGGGAAAGGCCTCTGAAGTGACTGACGAACTGGTCAAGTTGGATAAGCTGAGGATTACCAGCGAGACCGCTGTTCCCGAGGAAGAGTTCCTCCTGCGATTCTTCGGCAAGCCCTGCTTCCCGCGTCGGGATCTCTCGACCGTTACTGGTGTGGAGAAATGCGGTAAGACCTTCTTCACCTCCATGCTCATGGCCTGTTGCGCCGATGCCGGAGGCCAAATCCTCGAACTGGAACGGATCCGCGAACAACCACTCAAGGTACTGTGGTATGACACCGAACAGAGCCGACAGTCCACCAAATCCATCCTCACAGACCGTGTGTTTAGGCTTACCCACTCTCAAGCAGACGAAGGGCTCTTTGCCTTCAATGTCCGGGCCTGCACCTATCAGGAGCGCATGGACTATATCATCACTGGGATCAAAGCCTTTCAACCCGACATGGTCATCATCGACAACATCAGCGACCTATTGTCCAGCATCAATGACGCCGAGGAGTCCCAGAAACTCATCGACCAGCTCATGCAGCTCTCCACGGCACATAACTGCAACATCACCGTCGTCATCCACCTGAACCGCTCGGGCGAGAAGCGCAACCTGCGAGGTTGGCTGGGAACCGAGATTCTCCACAAGACCTTTGATGCCTACTACTGCGAGCAGATTGAGGACTCGGAGTATCTGTGCGTCCAACAGTCGGTGACCCGCAAGTACCGGATTCCCGAGAAAATGTATTATAGGATCGATGAGGAAGGTCTGCCCAAGATCACCTCCAAACCCGATGTGCAGCAACGTAGCAAAGACGGGAAATTCATGACCACCAAACCCGAAGCCTATCAGATTAGGTCAGAGAAGGCCGACACCTTCAACCAGACCTATATCATCCGTCATCCTGATAATCCCCGGAAACCCTGGGAGTGGAACCTGCGCCGGCTCTTCGAGGATGTCATCGCCAATCGTGCGATGGTGGGCTGTGAGTCTCTGCAGAACGAGGTGATGTCGCTGAGTGGCATCCAACAGCCGAAATATTATGACAAGGTATTTAAGTTGGCCGTCGATCAGCGGGTGGTCCAGACCACGCTCACCAAGAACGGCCGGGTCGCCGTCATCCTCATCCCAGCCTGACCCCCTCCTTATATAGCCCATCCCCTCTATATAGAGGGATGGGGCTATAGTAAGAGGGGTTATGGCGATGCATGAGGCATGAAGCCAAACGTAAGACGTATCTATGAAACATCATCCTACTGAAATCCTATGGATGCGCTGTCTGTCCATAGACAGCCAGTTCTGCAAGGCAGTGGTCCGTATGAGCTATCTGACCCATGAGCAGATGGTCAACGCAGCCTGCCGTTATCGGTTGGGCGCCTCTCGCCAAGGAGGCGTCATCTTCTGGCAGATCGACCAGGAAGGTCGCGTTCGCGACGGGAAGGTCATGTATTACATGTCCGACTGTCATCGGTACAAATCCAAGGAGCATCGCCCGACTTGGATTTCCACGTTCTTACAACGTCGGGATCCCTTCCCTCATGCCCCACACGAGACGACACATTGTTTCTTCGGCCTCCACCTGATTGGTGAACGAGAGGGAGACGTCGCGATTGTCGAAGCCGAGAAAACGGCTGTCATTCTCTCAGAGCTTTACCCTCAGTATATCTGGTTGGCAGCTGGCGGACTGGGCGAAGTCCAGGTCGACAAGTTCCGTCCCCTTCGAGGGCGCAGAGTCATTCTGTTTCCCGATACCGATCCAGATGGAACCGCCTATTGTCGTTGGTATCATGCCGCCGAGGAAGTCATGCGTTCGGTCTTCTGGGAAGACTCCCCACCTATCCGCGTCTCACCCCTCCTGGAGCTCCACGCCACACCCTCTCAAAAATCCCGCAAAATCGACCTCATCGATTATCTCTTCAAATAGTGCCACTTTTCCCCCCGAATAAAGCCACTATTCAGTGCGAATTACGGCACTATTCAGTCTTATGTTTATAATCTGTTCTTTTGTCAAAATGATAAATTTCTACGATAAATACCGTTTCATCAGCAAGAGCGAGCTCGCTCGTTTGGCTGACGTCAGCCCCCGTACTTTTTCCCGTTACCTCGCCACTCGTCGTCACATCCTCGACGCCATGGGCATCTCCCCTAAAGCCCAAAAGCTTCCTCCACAAGCCGTCCGCTACATCTGTGAAGACTACTGCATCGACCTCCCTCCCGAACTCCAAGACCAAAAAGCTCTCAACACCTCCCCCCTCAAGGACATCATCTACGACTCCTGGAATCAAGAACAAGAGTATTTATCAAAGCGCCAGCATTAAACAACCATGGCGAACCCTGCTCATGGGTCTACTCGCCCCTCGCCACGAGGCTCCCCTCGGTGTTTTAGCATGGTATTAGATTATTGTAGCCCGAAGGGCCAAATAAAAACCAAGGTTCACCCCGAAGGGGCACAGGCTATGTGAACCTTACAAGAAGTCCTTGATGGAGGGCGGTCTCTGCCCGGAATCAATTGCATCCCCCTTTGAAGGGGGCCTTGGGGGTAGCGCCCCTCTTTTGGTTCGTTTTCTCGGAGCGAGCGAGAAAATGAACAAATAAAGTTAAAAAGAAACTTATTTCTTTTGATGTCCGCCAAAGCCGGACAGCCCTTCTTTCCAATGTTGTACCTTTGCATCGTCCAAAAGGACAATAGCAAGCGCTTAGCTAAAATCTTTTTCGTTTAACTTTTTAATTTTAAAAACTTATGCCCGTATTTATCAAAGTATCCCAAAACAAGATCAAGGACTCTAAGTCCTACGGCAAATGGTACGGCCGCGTCGCCACTACCAAGACCATGACCTACCAGGAACTCTGTAAGCACATGTCAGAGCACAACTCCGTCTACGGAGAGGACGTCTGCCTCGGTGTCGCCAACAAGCTCCAGAGCTGTATGCTCGAGCAGCTCCTCGAAGGCAAGAAGGTCCAGTTCGGTGAACTCGGTGTGTTCTACCTCTCGGTCAAGTCGACCGGTGCCAACAAGGAAGAGGACTTCAACCTCGGTATCAACATCAACGGTCTGTTCCTCTGCTTCGCCCCCAGCCGCACTGACGTCAACAACCTCTCTTCAAAAATGCTGAAGAAGAAGGCCTCGTTCCTCAACGTCAAGGACATGGTCATCTCCAAGACCAAGCCCAAGAGTAACAACTCAGACACTGGCTCAGAAACCAACCAGGGCGAGAACCAAGGCGAGAACCAGGAATCAATAACTGCACCTGAGATTAGTGGTACCACGCCTTTCACTGAGTCAACCTCTGTAACCATTCAGGGTCCGCAGGGTGCTGAGATCCGCTACACCCTCGATGGCAGTGATCCTACTGCCGAGAGCACCCTCTACAGCGATGCCGTCACTCTGTCTGACACCACGACAGTAAAGGCCATTGCCATCTTGAACGGCGAGGCTAGCTCGATCTCTTCTAAGACCTTCACCAAGTCCTCCGGCACCAGCTTCGACACCGGCTCTTAATCTTTAGTAGTATGATGTAGACACGTCCGGGGTTTCTACATCTACCCTTTCTTCACGGCGCAGCATTAAAGAACCATGGCGAACCCCGAAGGGGCAAAGGCTTGAGAGCCATACCAAAACCTTGATGAAGAAGGTTTCCCTTCGTAATCAACTACATCCTTCCATATAGGGAAGGCTTGGTTAGGTGGATGCTTCTTTGGTTCCTTTTCTTCGCGCCGAAGAAATGAACAGAAATATTTTAACAAAAACTAAACTAGACTTAACTATGAAGTGGAATACAATCAAAAAGATCCTCCAGATCGTTGCAACAATCCTGACAACTATTGTCGGAACAGTCTGCGTTCAGTCATGCGTACCTTACTTTTTCTAAACTAGAAAAAAATCATTATGGAAAAAAGTAAATTTCTTCCAATGAAGGAAGTAAAATGGATTGTCCTTCACTGCTCCTACACGAAAGCCAGTCAGAAAGTGACTGTCGAAGACCTCGACAACTTCCACCAAGCCAAAGGCTGGGCCTGCTGCGGCTACCACTGGGTCATTTATCAGGATGGAAGCATTCATCCGGGTCGTCCCGAGAAGTATGCCGGTGCCCATGTCAAGCACTACAACCAGCATGCCATCGGCGTCTGCTACATTGGCGGCATGGACGATCGAGGCCGCGATGCCGACACTCGCACTCCCGAACAGAAGGCCGCCCTCTGGTTCTTGCTCAAAGACCTGAAGGAAGCCTACCCCCACGCCAAGATCGTCGGCCATCGAGACTTCCCCCGTGTAGCCAAGACCTGCCCTCTCTTCGATGCCCAAAAGGAGTACGCCTCCCTAAACTCAAATTTGTAATCTTATGAACCACTTCCGCAAACCAAGGGATGACAGATTAGTCATCCCTTTATTATATTTACGTTACGATTAAACATGTCCTTTTGTTCTTCTGTCCTTATTATCTAAAACCGCTATTCTGTTATTCTGTCTCTATATTTGTCCTTTTGTTCTTCTGTCCTTATTATCTAAAACCGTTATTCTGTTCTTGGACTAGCCAAGCGGCAAAGCCGAGTCCTCTGTCTTTATTTTTTTGTTCTTCTGTCTATACCCTCTTAACATACTTCATCCACTTCACCACCCCATACCACATATTCCTAATCGTCATCAGACATGCGACAACAGGATTCTTCCTGTACTCAATCCGATATACCTCATACCTCCATTTGATACCATTTGTCAGCAGTAACTTCCCCAGCAATCCCCATTTCGTCCTGAGCTTTGCCAGGTTCTCTTTCAACAAGTAGCAGTCAGCCTCTTCACTCGCTATCAACCACAAGGCATAGTCATTATTACCCTTCAGGTTCCTCAGCTGCAGCCTTCCGACCTTCTCTGCATCATACATCACCGTCAGATAGGCAGGCCAGCAACACTTCATCATATCCCGATAAGTCACCCTGCCTTTCCCCCCTATCACAAATCCGCGATCTTGAGAATCCTTATCAATAATACCATATTGAGTATAGGAAAACGCATAGCCATGCTCCTCCATAAAACCGATCTGCTTTTCCAGTTTCGTTGGTTCCCAAATATCTCCCACATCAAGGAAAGCGATCCATCTTCCTTTGGCCTCTCTCAGAGCAAAATTCCTCCTTGGGGTTATTGCATCAAGATCTGATATATAAGATGATATTATTCTACTACTCCTATATGAACCAGCAGACAAATCTTTACCAGCCTCTATTTGTTTCTTAATGTCTTCCTCTCTAAGATCAGAAATAGAATCAAGCGTATCATCATTAGATTCCGCAACAAACAGCATTTCCCAATTCTGGTATGTCTGTGCCAAAATGCTATTTACAGTTTCAACAATATTAGTCCCATCACCATGCGACAACATGATGATTGACACCAATCCCTTATCTTGATATTCCACCATTATTTATCTCCATCTAGGCCAAAAGATATATGAACAGAACTTCCAGATTGCTTTAAATATCTCGTTAACCCATTCCATACTTCCTCCTCATCCAACGGCCTATACACCCCATCCTTTACCTCAAACAGAAAAGCCCCCGGTTCGCTATGCCATTGCCCCCTGCTCAATAATCAGAATAATACTACCTAGTACCATATAAATGGTATCTGTAAGGTCGCCGTGCTCATCAAAGAAATAATCCTTAAAATGCCCTCAAAGCAGACACACGTTTCAAGAGCCCCCTTATGCCTGTGAACAGTCATTACAGTCCCTGACTGCAGCGCATTCAGCATCCGTTGCGACTGGTCATCAGCGAAATCACGCATATCCAGATTACAACGCAATCTTGGGTTCTATTTCTATTCGTCAACACATCCAGAGTCTATTCCTTTCTTAATCTCTTTTAGCCCATCCTCAATATCCTCAAGTGCAACGTTTCCTCCCCACATACGATACACATACGAAGGAGTAATACATCCAAAATCCATTGAGCATGATTTTGCTTCTTCTTCAAGGAACTGATATAATCGATGAACTAATCCGCTATTCTCCATCTTTAAGATCTATAATAAATCGTTCGGCTAAGACGCTCCACTCCAAATAATTCTTTACATATTCTCTTCCTCTTTCTCCCATTTTTTTGCGTTCCAATTCTGGCATCTCTGAAATTGAAACTATCTTTGAAGCTAACAATTCGGGGTTCTCTGCCTCGAACCGAAGCCCACAATTGACTCTTTCAACGACAGAACCAGGTTCATCCACAGCTTGTACAATGGGTATCCCACAAAGCATATAGTCAGTCATTTTGTTATAAGATGTTCCATACTTATGCAATACTGAATGACGGCCACCAAGATAACCAATATCAAATTTAGAAACTAATGCGGGTATTAGCACTTTAGGCACCTCTGGGAGAATACTGACATTTGAAAGATGATTATTTTGAATATACCTTTCATAATTAGGAAGCTCCGGACCTTTGCCCACCAATACTATATGAATTCTACTATTGTTTTTCAAAAACAAGGCAGAATGCACGAGAACATCAACAGCACCAGAAACGGCAAATCCACCAGCAAATCCTACAATCGTTTTCCCCTCTTCCCGCAGTTTACCTAATACTTTATTATGATCATCTGGCAATCCCATCTTAAATGCATCTTCTGCCCATTCATCTTGACTATAGCCATTCGGTACACAATAAAACTTTCCTTTAAATCCATGCTCACGATAATGATCCTCTGCATTCCAAAGAAGTGAAACAATCTTTTCAGAGTTCCGACACATATAGTTTTCTGCTATCTGCATAATTAAAATAAAGGGATGGTACTTTGAGTAGCCGCCTAACAACATTGGAGTTAGAGGCCAAATGTCATGAACTTCAAAACAAAGTTTTGCCTTTACTATTTTAGCAATTTTCCTCGAAGGATATATATCCAAAGGATAACAAGATGATGCTATCACCCAATCCGGTTTTGCGAGCTCAGCCAATTTCCTTGCATACTTGCTTGCCTTTGTAACAAATGATATAATATTCTTTATTCTCTTTACAGACGACGATTTGTCATACGCCGGCGTTTTTATCCATACATATTGAATCCCATCTATCATCTCAATTGTCAATTCATCTTCAACTGTTGGTTGAATCCTACGAATGTGAGATTGAGAGGCGCCTAGCATGGTGACTTTATGTCCCATTTTAACCCATTCTCTGGAAATATAATATGGGCGGAAGTCCATACCATAATGCGGACTTCCTATATAATGATTAACTAAGAGAATGTTCATACATTTAAAAGTGGGGAAAACAAATCAATAAATGGGAGTTAACCAATCTTTTGTATTTTCAAGCATACCTCTTGCAGCCTCCAAATACTTCAGATGAATAGCCTTAGTCTTCGGTCCCTGTTCTCCTGTACCAATAGCATAACGATCAACAGTGTAAATAGGTGTCACCTCCATCGCAGAACCACAAAGGAAAGCTTCATCTGCCATATATACCTCAGTACGGTCAATGGTACGCTCTACGAACTTCATTCCCAATTCTTCGGTAGTCAACTTTATCACCGTATCACGGGTAATGCTTTCCAGAACGCTATCCGTCAAACGAGGAGTAATCAAAGTGTCACCTTTCACCATAAAGAAGCAGCTGCCTGGACCTTCTGCCACCTTACCCACTTCATTCAAGAAGATGCAGGTATCATAACCATTACGCAAAGCCTCGCGTTGACCGACACGACTATTTATATAGTTTGCACCACATTTGATACGTGGACTCAGATTTTCATCACTGATTCTTCTCCAAGAGGTGAAGCAGCAGTTCAGACCCTTCTTATTATACTCAGCAGCAGTACGACCACGAGGAATAGGAGCCACAAACATCTCAACCGGTCCTTCGCTACCCCATGAGCCAAAGCCGTCCACAAACAGTGTCTGACGAACGCTCAGGTTCTCGTCATATTCATTCGCCTTAACAGTATCAACCAGTGCCTTCTGGAAGTCCTCTTTGGTGTATTTGCAATCCAACTGAATCAACTTTGCAGAACGTATCAGTCTGTCATAGTGATCACTAAGGCGGAAAGCGTAGAGCTGCTTTTGGTCATCATTCCAATAGCAAGGAATTCCTTCAAAAACATTTAATCCGAATTGGGACGCAGGTGAAAGCACATTCACCATAGCGTTATTAACGTTCATAATCTGACCTTTGAACCAGATCAGTCTGTTTGCAACATCAGTCTTTGCCATAATATCTCATGATTTTATTTATTCTCAAATCCTTGAAAACTGAATCTTGAAACTTGAAACCAAGTCTCATTCTTCATCCGGAAGATGCGCAATGCGCTTCACTTCCTCATCATCAAGAGCTGCAGATTCCTCTGCGCTCATTCCTTCACGCTGGTCCTCATTAATGTTCGCACTCTGGAACACCTTCAATACTGACCACCACAGGATCTTGATATCAATCCAAACACCTGCATTCTTAAACAGGTCAACATACTCGTTATCCAGCGTCACTTTCTCATCCCAGGAGTTTTCATTACGACCTTTGCATTGCGCCAGCCCCGTAATGCCACCCTTCACCTCAAAACGCTTCTTATACTTCTTGTTCAGCGTATCAAAGTCACCCAATTCGTAGGTCACACAAGGACGTGGGCCAACCACAGAGATGTCACCCTTCAGCACATTGAAAAATTGCGGAAACTCATCTATACTAGTCTTGCGAAGGAATGCTCCTACCTTGGTAACACGAGGGTCATTGTCGTATGAGAACAGCCCCGTACCCAAATTCTCTGCATTCACCACCATAGACCGGAACTTCAGCATCTGGAAGATGCGACCATCCTTGGTTCTACGGCCTTGCTTGAAGAACACAGGTCCTTTCGAATCCAACTTAATGGCAATAGCCACAATGATCCAAACGGGTGTCAGTATGATAACCGCAATCAGGCAGCTAACGAAGTCAAAGCAGCGCTTAATAAACAGATTCAGTTTATACATGCTTAGAAAATGAAAGTATGGAACAAATCATCAAAGTTCTCTGCTCGCTTAATCACCTCTATCTTTCCCTCGCTGATGTCCAGCACAGGGAAATTAGGCAGAATAAATGGCGGTTTCATCACAAGTGAATAGCTACCACAATTACTAATCACAATCACATCCTGATGAGCCAACTTACCAGTATAGTTATGATAGAGTACGTCACCCTCAATACAAGTGAAGCCCACAAAATCAAGATCCTTGTATTCTTTCTGTTCACCACCCATTGCGATCACTTCCATTGGAGGATTGATGTCGGTCATACTGATGTTCTTCTGACTTCCAAGAACCGTTGCAATCCATTTTCCACGAACATTCTTAATGGTCTTCACTGTACCAATGAACTTCATGCAGTCACCTACCACGGCACTGCCCGGCTCTATCAACAATTCTGGCTTCACATTTTTATCTACAAAGTAGTCTGCAAACACCTGTGCGGCAGCCTTGGCATATGCCTCATAGTCAGGAATCTCGCAACTAAATTGAGCTCTGAGAGAATCTGCCATCTTACCAAACAGTCCACCACCTATATCAATACGCTCAGGAATGATGCCCAAACGGTCAATCAAATCTACCATACCCTTGGCACGTGCAGGCCAGTAAGCAATCTGCCGTTTGGCAAAGTGACACTGAAGATTGATGAACTTCACGTTTTCGGTAGTAGTGGCAAACTTCACAGCCTCCATGAACTCTGCACCATCAATGTCAAAACCGAAGCGGGAAACCACACCATCGTTCACATCATAATTACAACGGATACCCACATTTATCAATTTATCGGCATGGCGTTTGTGAATATCCTTCACCTGCTCCAGCTCGTCGATGCTATCTATGTTAATAGTACCACCATCCAACAGGAACTGCTCCATAATGGGCACATTCTTAATGGGGCCGTTCCAAATAATACGATCCATCTTGCAACCTACCCTCTTGGCAATCTCCAACTCCATCTCACTCACCACCTCGGCATAACCGCCAAGTTCGATGACAATCTTACAAAGTTTAGGAGTGTAGTTGGTTTTATAAGAGTAAGCAATATTCCAGTTGGGATATATGTCGTTGAAAGCCGCTTTCAGTTCTATATAGTTCTTACGGAACTGAACACTATCCAACAAATAGAAAGCCTCTCCGTACTCAGAACGTAGTTGGGTTATAATGTTCTTATTGATTTCCATATTCTTTCTGCTCTATGAGTTCAACTATGTTATTGACAGCAAGTGCGACATCTTCCTGATTCTTCTTGAAGTAGTTGGCCGCTGCTTCAGCCTCTGCCTCCAATTTCCGTATGGCTCTTATTCCTTCAGTAAACACATTGCGTACTTCTTCAAGGTCAGTTGTCACATCGGTATTGCAGAAACTGCGGCTTACTATCACCATGTTTGAACCAAGTCTAACATGCTCTTTCAGTACATCTGACCCAGGCAGCATGCCCGTATCCAGACGGGCGATTCCACCAAAACCGAACGGAATTCCCTTTGCCTTAATCTTATTACCTAACTGTTCAACCACACCATCTGTAAGGAGTTGGAACATAAATTTCATTCCTAATTCCAAATGCAAATCGTTCAGTCCAATATGTATCATATCAATACCAGGAACATTTAGGATCTCGTCAATTAAGATTGCAGCTTCTGCTGTTTCTAATAAAAGGCAGGTTTTTGCTCTCCCATCTACATATTTAACAAAGGATTTTACCTCTTTGACTGTTTTGAAGAAAGGAAGCATGATAATATCTGCGCCGGCCTCTATTACCTCATCTATTTCATCCTTAGATGAAGGATAGTTTGCAATTGTTTCATGAATTGGGTTCACACGAACCAACACTTTTGCGGTATTAACTACAGCCTTAATATTCTGAATATCTTGTACAGTATGGTGATTCCGTACAGTATCTAACCCTCCTTGCCTGGCATCCTTGCCAATAAATTCCATATCAAGGAATATCCAATCTACACCAGAAGCCTCTGCTATCTTAGCTACTGCAGGCTTATTGGTGATATACATTAGTTTTAATGCCATATATTTTAATATTATTCTCCTATATGAAAAAGAGCACCATATGTTTTATAAAACAAGAACTTTATAGAACCCATTCCATAAAAATCTTTATATTTCCATCTATCATTCCACACACGTTTCACATTATTCCAACGAAATTTCCATACATTTTCATCTCTCTCTCGTGGATTGCTGTGGAACATATAATTAAACAAGTCATCAGCCAATTTTTCATCAAAATCAACAGCATCCTCGATTATTTGTATTGGGATATCCCCTTTCGGTATTTTCAAATATCTCAAAGACAAGTTTGTAATGGCATCAGCTATTTTGCTAAAGCCATAAGTAAAATAGCGTTTAGCCTCTCTATACATCTCAACATCTATATGTTTTCCTTCATGTATCAAGAATAGGCTCCAGTCCAGCAACTGCCTAATAGTTACTCGCTCAAACATAAAATGAGATGAGACGTGCCAGGGTAAAAACAAAGCATTAAAGTTTGCAGAAGGGAACAATCCACCATATACAACATGATTAAACACCATTGCAGGTTTCCCTTTTTCAAAACTTCTTCGAGCTTCTCTTTCCAGCCATTTCTCAAACTCCATTGTTTGTGTTCGGGGTCCACGTAAGTCACAGAGAACACGATGATTCTCTATCATAACTCCATTAATAAATGAAGCCGTATGTCTATAATAGTCCGGTTCTACAGGGACTCCTGCATCTTCTAATGCTTGATTACTATCGTTGAATCTTTTCCATGTATATATATCAATATCTCCACAAGTGCGGTGTTTGGAATTGGGATAATATTGCGCACAGGCGAACCCCTTCATAATCATAAAGGGTATACCTTTATTGTTTAGTATCTCTGAGAGTTTTAATAGAGCAGACAGCTGTTTTTGATTATTAAATTCAATTAACTGCAAGTTGCCAATGGCTTCCAGTATAAACTGCTTGTCTTTTGCATTGAGTTTGTGAGAAGTATTGTTCATATACTTCTCCAGACCATCCAGAACTATGGCATTTACACCTTGCTCTTGAGCATGTTCAAAAACCCTTCGCCAATCAATGTCTTCTGGGAGTGAGAAATCACTTTCCCACCCCATCGCCATGCGAACAAGTTTCAGCAGTATATCGCCATTCTTATTCACTACTTATCCTTGACAAGGTTCTCACCTTCAAGATGATATATTCTACCACACTCACACTTCAGATCACCACCCAAGCGCTTTCCACACTCGCAAACCCAACCTATCTGCTTGGCAGGAACGCCAACCATCAAAGCATAATCCTTCACATCCTTAGCGACTACTGCTCCAGAACCAATCAATGCGCTCTTACCAACATTATGTCCACAAACTATTGTGCAATTGGCTCCAAGCGATGCCCCTTCTTTAATAACAGTCTTAGCATATACGCCATGCACTGGGAAATGAGCACGAGGTGTTGTCACATTAGTAAACACACATGAAGGGCCGCAGAAGACATTATCTTCAAGTTCCACACCTTCATACACAGAAACATTATTCTGAATGCGAACGCCATTACCCACTTTCACATTATTACCAATATTTACATTCTGACCAAGAGAGCAGTTCTTTCCAATCACAGATCCTTTCTGCACGTGGCAAAAATGCCAAATCTTAGTTCCTTCGCCAATCTGTACATCCTCATCCACATAACTGGACTCATGGACATAGTATTTCTTTTCTTCCATTATTTCTATTTTATATTGTTATACATAATCTCTATTGGGTGCAACGCCTTTACTCCAGTCCCATCATGAATCTGTTGACGACATGATGTTCCTGGTGCTGCAACAATCACATACTTTTTCTTATCCTCTGTGGCCTTTCTCACGGTCGGCAACAACACCATTTCTCCAATAGCTTTCGATGTCTCATAGTGTTCTTTCTCATAGCCAAAAGAACCCGCCATACCACAGCAACCACTTGGAATCACATTTACCTTTACACCAGGAATCAACCTCAGCATCTCAGCACATTTGCCTACACCAATTAATGATTTCTGGTGGCAATGACCATGCAGATAGATTTCAGCATCAAGTGCTTGGAATGCTTCTGATGATATACGACCAGCCTCAACCTCTCGCATGACAAACTCATCAAAGAGTAGGCAGTTTTTAGCAAGTGACTTTGCTATTGCTCTCATGTCCTGAGGCACAATATCCGGATATTCATCACGAAAAGACAAGATGCATGATGGTTCAATACCTACCAGCGGGATGTCCTCAGTCACAATGCCTGATAGCAGTTGTACATTCTTTACAGCATATTTCTTAGCCAGTTTCAAACAACCTTTTGAAAATGCTGCACGTCCACTTTCTACGTGTTTGGGTATCTCAACATGATAGCCCAACTTTATCAACAATCTGGCAAACGTAAATCCTAACTCTGCTTCCTGGTGGTTCGTAAACTCGTCCGCGAAGACATATACCTTTCTTTGTGAATCAGGCTGTTTCTCCATGGCTACCAGTTTCCGCATACTGTAACGGCTCAGTTTTGGTATCTGACGATCAGCTGAGAAACGCACTATCTTCTTAATGATGGCGGCTGAAGGCTTCCAAGTGGCAAAGAAGTTATATAGCGGTCTAACCATGGCCCCCAAATCCTCCATCTTCGCCATTCTTGCCACCATCCAAGAACGGAATGGAGTTCCGTAGCGGTCGTATTTCTGCTGTAGAACCTCTGACCGCAGTTTGGTCATGTCCACATTAGAAGGGCACTCAGACAAACAGCCCTTACAAGCCAAACATGTATCAAGGACTTCTGATAGCTCAGGAATATCAAATACACTCTTACCTATTGCTATTTCTGCAAATGGCTCACTTTCGAACCCTCGTGTCAATATCTCTCTGAGTACGTTAGCTCTTGTTCTGGTAGAAAGCATCTCATCTCCTGAGACCTTATAGGCTGGACACATGGTGCCACCTATCAGGTTGGATTTCAAGCAAGCACCGGCTCCATTACATTGTTCTACGGAACACATCAAAGCATGTGCTTGGCTGCGAACGCCACTAGTTCCTTCTACCTTGCATTCATCAAAGGCTGCCCTCCAGTTGTAGTAAGTCTTATTGGAACAGAGTTCTTCTTCAACAGCATATTTCTGTCCTACAGCAAAACGCAACCATTCATCCATGGGTGGCGTGTCAATTATCTTGTGCATATTGAACACACCATCAGGGTCCCAGGTCTGCTTGACCTCCCGCATCATCTGATATACAGCATCACCATACATCAATGGAATGAATTCTCCTCTTAATCTTCCGTCACCATGTTCACCACTCAGACTGCCCTTGTGTTTCTTTACCAGTTTAGCCGTATTAAAGGCAACTTCACGAAAGAGTTTCTTGCCTTCTGTAGTCTTGATATTAATGATGGGTCTTAAGTGCAGCTCACCGGTACTGATATGGCCGTAATAAACACAGGATGTACCCAAACGTTTGAGCATCTCCTGGAAATCGGTCATATAGGCAGGAAGGCGTTCTGCAGAAACAGCGGTATCTTCAATCACACCTATAGGTTTGGCATCACCCTTCATGCCACTTAGCACGCCCAATCCTGCTTTTCTTAAATCCCATACTTTAGCCACATCTGAGCCATAAACTCGGGTACATGTATAAACCAAGCCAGATTCTTTGGCCGCCTTTTCAAAAGCCGTTGCCTGTGCATCTATTGCATCTCTGGTTTCTCCCCAGAATTCTGCTATCACTAAAGCGGCAGGCAGTCCTTCCACAAAGAATGAGTTACGCTTCTGCTCCAAGTTTTGGAAGCTCAGCTCCAGAATCTTGCCGTCCATCAATTCAACGGCAATTGGTTGGTGCTTCAGGGCAACCAAATTAGCCAAGAAACTCTTATCCAACGTATCGCAGTGTGCACAAACCACCATCTTTTCTGCTGGAGGTAATGGATCAAGCGACACCTTAATCTCTGTAATGAAAGCCAGTGTTCCTTCAGAACCAACTAACAATTTGCATAGATCTATCCTGCCGTCCTCTATGGCCTCGTCTATAGCATAACCGCAACTTCTACGCTTCAGTGTCTTATCAGGGAAGGCATCCTCAATTTGTGCAACAATAGAAGAATCATCAGCCCATCCCCTTAGTTGTGAGAGAATCTTATCTAATAGAGGGTTTGATTCATCCAGTTGCTCTGTATCAAATAGGCTACCGTCTGAAAGAACGCCCTTACAGGCTAATACATGATGGCGAGTGCTGCCATAAATCAGAGAATGGGTTCCACACGAGTTGTTGCCAAACATTCCTCCTATACAGCAACGATTGCTGGTGGAGGTCTCTGGGCTAAAATGAAGGCCATAAGGTTTAAGGGCTATGTTTAGTTCATCACGAACAACACCAGGTTGTACCCTTACCCACTTTTCTTCTTTGTTAACTTCAAGTATCTGATTCCACCTCTTGATATCTACTACAATACCGTTCCCCACAACTTGACCGGCTATGGATGTACCCGCAGCACGGGGAATGAGATGGGTATTCAGACGCTTCGCTTCCGCAATTAGGGCTTGAATATCCGATACGGTTTCGGGATAGGCAACTCCATAGGGAATCTCACGGTAGGTGGAAGCGTCAGTAGAGTAAGCTATTTTATGAAGGGAGTCAGTAATAATCTGATTCATTAGCTCAAATAATCATTAATCTTTTGAAGAATATGTTCAGCAGCATGACCATCCCCAAACAATGGTGGGAATACAGGCTTTGTCCCAATGAGTTTATCGTATGCTTCTACAATAAGTTTTGGATCTGCGTTTGCAATAATACCTGCACCGTGATTTACAATTTCAACCCATTCTGTTTCGGGACGCAGAATTACGCAAGGGCGCTCAAAGAAGAAAGATTCTTTTTGAACACCGCCACTATCTGTCATTACAATACGAGCGTTTTTTTCTAGAACAATAATTTCAAAGAATGATGCCGGTGGAGTGATTTTGACTAGTGGCGAATTCATCAGTCTCTCATAGACTGCAGCATCCAGATTTTTATCTAACAGATTACGAGTGCGAGGGTGTAATGGCAATACCAAAGTAATTCCATCTCTTTCTGTGATAGAAATCAACGATGCAAGAATATTCGTAAGATTTGCAGGATCATCTGTATTGTTCGGGCGATGAATTGTAGTCAGAATATACTCATTCGGTTTCACACATAAACGACTCAGAACATCTGACTTTTGCTCTGCCAGCGTAGCGAAGTACATAGTGTTATCGTACATTACATCACCGCTGTTTACAACCGATCTTCCCTTACCATTCCTAAACTTGGCAGGAGAATCCATAAATCCTTCCCTCTTTAAGTTGTCAATGCCTGTTTGAGTGGGGGAGAAGCAAATGGATGATAACTGATCACAGACAATACGATTCATCTCTTCTGGCATAGTCATATTATAAGACCTAAGACCAGCCTCAATATGGAACACTGGGATGTGAATCTTAGAAGCAGCTATTGCACCAGCAAGCGTTGAGTTTGTATCTCCATAAAGGATTATGCCATCAAAATGCTCAGTTGTCAGAACCTCCTCAATGCCAGAAATCATCTTTGCAGTTTGCACTCCATGACTACCAGAACCTACTCCCAGATTATAATCAGGTGAAGGAATTCCTAATTCGTCAAAGAAAACTTGAGACATGTTGGCATCATAATGTTGCCCCGTATGAAGAATCTTTTCTTCAATTTGTCCCCTGAATCTCTCCTTAATCGCACGCGAGATAGCTGCAGCCTTAATAATTTGCGGACGAGCACCTATTACTGTTAATAATTTTATCATGAGTTCAAAACTTTATCATACATACCAAACAAAATACTTTCCTGCGAGGTCCAGTTATATTGCTCTTGAACAGCTTTTCTTCCATTATCTCCCATCTTTTTAGCTTCCTCTGGATTGTTCTTTAAGTACATAATGGCATCTCTTATTGCATCCACGTCTTGGGGATTAACACAAATACCACATTCATATTTTTCAATGATTTCTTTCCATAAGATAAAATCTGTGGCTATAACAGGAATACCAGACATCATATATTCAAATAGTTTGGTATTACCTAACGAGCCCAATTTAAAACCCACATTGGCAACATAATCATTCAAAGCAATGCCTGCAAAACTGCTTTGCTGAATTTCTGACACCTCTATTGGAGTGACAACCCCTTTATAATCTACCTTACTCCATGCCGGTTGTGACTTAAGGACCATCAGATAATCACCTTCAACAATCCCTGCCACCACATATTTCACATCAATATTTTCAATACTTTCAATCACGTTGTGATGCATCCACTGAGCAGATATGCCACCAGTAAAACATATCCTATTCTGCCAAGTACGGTTATCTTTGAATTCTTTAAGTATTGGGTAATTAGTAATTTGATAAGTATTAGGGTTGCATCCCTTTAGTCTATCAACTATTGATGGAGTTACGCTAACCAAAGCATCATAATGATGCAGTTTTCCTTCTTCATATTTTCTATAAACAGAGGATGTCAGTTTACGAAATGGCTTAGGGATCCAACCTTTCTCCGAGATTTGAAGTGGCACATCCTCATGAGAATCAAAAATAGCCTTCTTACCAATCTTTTTTGCCTTATATCCTAATGGTATTAATTCCGGATCATGAAAATGATACACTTCTGCATCAACCTCTATCATCTTTCTAAAAACGATATCGAGGTTCCTCATTCTTTTGAATCTTTCCTTAGGAAGCTCAACTCCATAAATATGAATGCCCTCCTCTTCTTTTGATTCCACATTTGGTGCAATCAAACTGACATCGTATTTTTTTGCCAGTGATTGACATTCTTTTCTGAAAATGCGCCCATCTTTATATGGGTGTACACTTGTTACGTGACAAATACGAATTAAATTATTTGGCATATTACTCTATTATTTCAATTATTATCGACTCCCAGATAACTCCACAAGTCTGCATTAGACAGACTGAAATCTTCCACATCAGATAGGGTTCCATCAGGAACAAGAAGTTTTCGTTTCACAGAAATGCTCCCCCCGTCCAAGTCTGATTTATACATTTTTGCATATGCAAACAATGCCCCAGAACTATCCCAACTGGGGAAGCACTTTAGATAGCCTTGACTCACGTATTTTTCAAACTCATCATTATGGAGATAGGAAAAGTATGGGCTAATCCAATAATGCCATGATCTTGGCACATAGTTTTCGTCACCGCTGATGAAACGCGAGAAGCCATTAGCAAAACAGAAATACTTCAAATTGTTTTCTATCTTCCCTATCATTTCCTTGGTTACAAGACCATTAGGGACAGCATCGGCATATCTGCACAGCAAACGAACAGAAATGCCCGCATGAGAAGCATCTTCATACAGATTATCCTCTTGTTGTGCTAACGATGGAGAATATTTGCTTCTTCCATCATCTGTCCATCCCTCATAAAAACTTAACGGCCAATAATGCCAATAAATCCTATCTCCAGACTCTACCCATTCTTCCTTGAATGTTGAAATCATTTCATTGCAGCGAGCCAAATACTTCTGCTCTCCAGTCTCAATATATAGCCCGAGACAAACCTCGGCCATCGCATTCTGCCAATTCCAGGGGACAACTATTCCATCAAATGACATTGGAAAACCGTATGGCAAATAGTAATGTCCCTTCTCATACCACTGCTCATAGTATTCAAAGGCTTCTTTTGCTGCATTTACAATCTCTCCGCTCCTCACAATGCCCTCATTGCAAGCATATAACAAGGCAGAAAGGGTCTCGCAATTCTCTACAATAATACAGACTGGAGCATTGCCTATCGAATATGACTTGGAGGCCCATAGGTTACTGGGATTCCACTCGTCTTCCTGCACTCCCGTCAACCGATTACGGGCATTCATAATACCGCCCACAACTTCGTAGCATGATTTCTTGACAGCAGTGTTTCCTGACTTCTTATACAACTCGCACAATCCTCGCAACCTGTAGCTTTCATTCCATGCTATCCTGCCTCTGAAATCATTTCCGAAAGCAAAAGCATCACCCTTCATATATTCACGAATGGCATGGAAAAGGTATTTGTCATTCTGGGGACAGTCAACAAAGTCTATAAAAGAAACGTCTGAATCTGTACTTTTGTGAAATGACAACATGGATGGTTCATTCTCCACTATGGTTGCAATTTCCATTGTCTTACCGTCAACTCTTGTCATTGAATATAGTTTGTTACCAGAACTGTCATAACTGCTTGCAATAACCCCGTACACTTCACCTCCAATCCTGGCTATCTCTTCTACAAAGACATTTCTCCAGACCACAATAGGACTGCACTCTCCTGTATTCATGTCAATCAGGAAAATGCGTGTAAGCATCTGCCCTGTATCTGCCTGTACAAATACTGCTGTAGAACTGCCACCTGTCAGCATGTCTAAACTTGCACCGCTATGAAGGATGCTCTTGTCATCCCACATAACATCATAACCACTACCTGCCAACTGCAGACACCATGCATAGTGACCGTCATCGGAAATAACGGGATAATACCGAACTGCCACATCATCATACCGCTTCTGTTTTCCATCTACAAACACTCCCATGCCGCTACGACTTGTCACGAAAGTATAAATCTTATGCTGCCCATTAACTGAAAGAGATGAATCTCTTATTGAGAATTCGCAATTCCCTTTGTTATAATAGTCCTCAGAAGTGCTATTCTCGTTAACACATGAGGTAAATAATAAATATACGCAACAAAAGAAATAAAATAGTCGGTTCATTATCTTAAATTATTGACAAGTTGAGATTTAACTTTAGGAGTTTTAATTCTATTTTTATAAATAACATAAAAAATTAGCACAACAAATAAACTTGTGTCTAAAATAATAGAGCTAAGGGCTCCCGTAGAATATTTCGTAAAATAAAAGATAAAATACACATATAAAGAACACGTTAATACATATTTCCTTTTATTCATTTTTCGAAAGATATATATATCTAGAGTCTGTAAAATGAAACCAAAAAAGAAACAAGACAATATAATACCAAGTATTCCAAAGTTCACATACATTTCTCCGACAAAAACAGTCGGCATAGAACCTACCGCGTCACCAACTGTTGATTGGCCAATCAGAGCAATTTCCTTGGTCAAAGGCACATGCTCAAAAGGCAAGATTCCTGCAGGATTTGGAAAAGATGTGCCAAATAAAAAACCTTTCTGTTCAACATACACAATATACCAATATAATGGTATTATTGAACCTATAAAGATTCTATGACCTGCTCCAATCAATATATCAGTAGCGGTGGAGTCCACATTTCCCATAAAATAAATATACATCAGTACAATTAAGGTGGGAATAAATATTGATAACAATAAAATATACTTCTTTGGTATGGTCTTATGAATAAACAAATAAATAATAATTGCCAAGATTATCAATTTAATAATGGGAGCTTTTTGTAAAGTACTAAAAGCATAAAAAACATTATAAAAGAGTAATAAATAGTAAAGGCCTTTCCATTTCTTACTACTATATCCATTTTTTATAAAAGAGACCAAAATAAACAAAAATAGAGGTAACTCATCCATAAACATTTGATACCTATAAGATTTACCCTCAAATCCATTAGTGGCATCACTCCTGAGTAAAACCAAATCTGATGTTGAAAGTCCCATAAAAATAGATTCTATTGGGAAACGGCCAATAACACTTCTAAATAAAAAGGTAACAAACAAAACTAAAACAAAACCTGACAATATCGTTGAATAACTTTTCTTCGAAAAAATTAACCTCTCATAAACGAGTTCTCCAGATAAAACATCACTCTGGCATTTTTTAAAGTTGAATTCTCTATATACATGATGTGAAAAAGCGAATCCAAGAAAAATAAATATAAACCCTATTAAGGAGAATGCCCATGTATCAAATAATATATCAGGTCTGCTATAAACACCAAATTCATCTTCAGCTTCATATCTGAAACAATTAAGCATAACACTGCCTGCTAAAACAAATACAAGATAATAAATACAGAACAACAATGTTATGGAAAAATTTCTTATTTTTCCATTCAATGCAATATAAAATCTATATAATAGAATTAGAATTATAGCAGTTATAAAGGCAATATAGAGATTGTGCATAGTTTTAGTTATAATACTTCTGTTAAAAGAGTCCTAATACTATAAATTGCTACAATGTACAGCAATATCAAAGAGCAGAAACGAAAAAAATGCTTACGCAAATAATAAAAAATAGCCAACAGATGAAAAACGTGGTATATAATCAATGCCCAAGCATAAAGAGTTAATATATACATGAATCCCTGAGAAAGATACAACCCTATCATTAAGGCTCCTCCAACAAGAACAAATTGTACGATGGTCAGCACCAAGTTTACTCGCTGTTTGTCTATGACTACCAAACAATAAGTGATACAGTTACAGCAGAATGAAAGAAAATAGGGAATTATCAATATTGAGACGATATTGCCCACCTCTGTCCACTCTTCACCTAAAATAAATGTAAAAAGGGGTTCTGAACATATAAACAATATCAGAATAGGCAAAAATGAAATTGCCAGTAAGATAGAAATCAATTTAAATGTAAAAGCCGACAGGTCTCTCCCTTCCTTGGTATATATAGATGCATGTCTGAAATAAACTGTGTTGATGGGACTGCCAATTAACCGCATCGGAACTCCCAATATCCGTTCACACATAGCATATCCACCAAGACTCGCATTACCAAACTGGTTTGAGAAGAACTGGTTTGGATATTGCTGGGCAAATGAACCAACAAGATTGGACGGGTATTGGTAGAAGATAAAATCTTTATACTTCTTGATGATGTAAATAATTCTATTCTTATTAATAAACACAAACGGATGAGTGTGCCATATCATCTGAATATCTGCAACAAGATAGCTGATAATTGCAGCTACCATCAAGCCATCGCCCTTCATCCCCAACAATCCAAGAGGAATTGCCAATACAAACATTGCGAGAGCATTTATCAAGGCATTCCAGAACAGGACTCTATTCAAACGCTGTTTATTTGTCAGAACAGCCAACAGGTAAAATAGACCTAAAACAACTGAATAAAAGAAGAAAAGAACAGACGAATAAAACGTCCCAAGTGACACATTTAAGATCTTTACATACTGCGACAAGATGATAAATCCCAAACTGATGGTCGCTATAAGAACAACTTCAACACCCCCAACAATAGTCAATATCTCCTTTGCCTCATGATCATCCCTCGGTGCCATGATGGCAGAAGTCATACCAAATGAAACAATGGTTATTATAATCGTTGCGAGCGATGTCATCACCGCATATTCTCCAAAAGCCTCTTGAGAATATATGCGGCTTATAATGGGTATAGATGCAAAAGAAATTGCATTCGCAATCAGATTCCCAGAAAAGAGCACAGACACGCTTTTCAAAAAATCTGATTGCATAATGTATTGTTTAATCTTATTTGCGATATTATTTCCCATTCTTTTGTTTATTATCAAAGGATTGCTTCGCATTAATCATATTAGCAACCCCATATCGTTTTTGAAGCGAATACTGGGTCAATAAATTAATTAATCCTGCTTTCTGATATACAACGGTCTTTTTTGACGGTAAATTCTGCCAAAGCATAAGTTCAAGAGGAGCCCAATTGTTATAGTCATATTTTCTCTTGAATGGTATTCCTACATGCAAAAGAATCCAATTAATTGAACCGCCAACAAGATACTGAATACGTTTCTTAACAATATTCTTGGAATATCCAACAACTGTTTTCCTCTGTCCTATGCCATAAACTGAACAAAGATCATCTAAAAGGAATTGCTCATACAAACCTTGTTTATATCTATATTTTGCCGGTATAGAATACCATAAGTTTAATAATTCCGTATCCCAATATGGAGTTAGCCACTCGTATCCAAAAAACTCATGAGCTCTGTTCATATTAAGAAAACAATGTGAATGATCAGACATAGTATAGATCTCGTCCAAAGCCGAAACAAAGCTATTGAAATTATCTACATTTATGCAGAGATCATGCATTTTCTCGACAATATATTCATCCCATTTGCTCTTAGTTAGCCAATCTATTGGTCGCCTCTCATAAATATACTTATAAATCCAAGATTTTGCGTATGAATTATCATATGTTACAGAATCATTATACGAAGGGACATACTCACCTGTTGGCATATCCCCACATAATCCAGTTATAAAAACAGAGCCGGGTTTAAACCATCCTTTTTCAGATAATTCTCTCACTGCCGGAAAATTCTGGAGATATGCAGTATAATCATGGGTATCAAAAGAGTCAATATATTTCCTCCCCAAATCATCTAATGTGCGTTTAATAACATCATCCGTATAATCGACACATATCCAACGATATCCTAATGCCTCCGCATTTTTCTTGGATTGAGTTACTTCAAAAGAACCGATTTTCCCATAAGTATAACAAGATACGTCCTCAACGCCTACTTTCTTAAGCATGCAGCCCACATATCTAGAATCATATCCTCCACTCATAGAAAGAACAATAGGACGACCATTGATAACTTTTTTAAGACGCTCGAAAACACGTATTGAGGTATCTTCCAGCATTTTTATTAATTCCTTATCAGAATACCCCTCCAGCACTTTTGCAGAGTGCTTATAATACCGGGAAATAATCACCCCATTCTCTGTTATATGACCAACGGTACACAAATCCAACTGTTTAATAGATGAATAGACAGTCACATCACCAAACAGGTATGTTTTTGCAAAAAATGCCTTATAATAGGTCTCGTCCACATCCTCTTTCGCGATGCCAAGTTTTATTCTAATCTCCTCTGCGCTATCGGATACGAATGTGCCATCCTGACTAAAAAAAAGCGGCATTGAACGAGCCCGGTCAACAGCCATTGCCTTAAAATCGCCATGGTCTATTACAATCGCAAAGCTTCCTTCTTGCTCTTTAAGAAAAGCCAAGAGTGAAGCCATATCGTAAATTTCAGACAAGGCTTTTACTGCATCCTCCCCCTTTAAAACATTATTTGTAGACCTTGTTACAAAATATCCCTTAAAGGACACTCCATCAATAGTTGTCCATTTATATCCCTCATTGTGCTTTAAAATAACTTCCATATGTAAAAAACTATTTGTTCATCAATTCAGTATATGCTGAGACAAGGCGTTCTTTTTCCTTCTCCCAACACAATTCATTTTTCGCCTTAACAAGACCCTCTTTCAATTCGCCAGTGTTTGACATCAATAACAATTCTTTGATTCCCCTTGAAATAGCAACTGGATCGCCTGGATCGCAACAGATACCCACGTGATAGTCATTTACAATCCGGCCAATTTCAGGGAAGTCACTCCCCAGAATGGGCACCAACGCCTGAATGTATTCGAACAATTTATTCGGTAATGAATAATAATAACTCAACCAAGATTTTTCAATGGTGCATAGACCGATATCTGCAATAGATGTATATTTCCACAATTCGCTTTGGGGAACGGCGGGCAAAAATATTACACGTTCCTCCACGTGCTCATCAACAACCAATTTTCTTGTATTTTCTATATAGATAGGTTCTCCATATCCCATAATAACCAACCTAACACCATCAGTGATCGAAACCATTTGAATTGCCTTCTCCACTCCACGACCTTCAATGATACCACCCTGATATAGCACAATCGTTTCTTCATCCATTATGCCATATTTATTTCTAAAGCGAGCCCGATTCTCTGCTATTACTTGATTGTCCAGTTCCCAGTAATCAGGTATATTCCTTACCACACGAGGTCTGTCCTTAAGATTATGTAATTTTTGAACCTGTTCCGCAATGGTATCATTTACCATCATAACCATTGAACATTTCTTGATTACAAACCTTTCCAAATATTTCATACACCACTTCCAGAATGGCCGTCGTGAGCCATTCTCATATTCGAACTCATGGGAATCATAGACAAGTTTTGGTTTATTTTTCAGAAAGAGTGTTGATATCCAACCTATATATAAACAAATGATATCATGGCAGCTCAACACATCTGCCTTTTGGCGTCTTACCGTACGCACCCATAAATAAAAGGAATATATCCTGTTGACCAAGACATTACCCGTGTGTTTAATCAGCGGGCGTGAGGGGAGAGGCATCATTAAGTCCCGGAGCGGGCCGTTGTACTCTCCCCTGCCTTCCTCTTTAATAATAATAGTAACGTCATATCCCATTTCTAACAGAGTCACAATTTCCCTAGTATCACGACTCTGATTTACGAAATTGTTCGGGACTATTTTGACTACTCTAATTGCCATTCGATATTAAGTTAATGATTTTTCTTACCATCACAGATAGTTTGTCCGTTTTGAAATCCGTATGCTTACGGACCGGAGCAGCCATAATATCATCAAACTCTTGATCTGTTATTCCTACATTTTTCTTTATGATGGAAATGTATTCCTTCATCATCTTGTCGTCATAAAGTGGCTCTGCCAACTCTTTTAATGCCTGTTCCCTCGTTATCTGACCAGAAACAATCATGCTGGATAAATGGGATGTACGCTTATCCACGCCCCATTTTTGGGGGAACCAGTACAACTGGATAAATGCAGTGAGAACATTTTCAAGATGCTTTCGACCGTAATACTTAAAATCACAAAACTCTTCAAGTTCTTTGAATGCTTTTTCTCTATTGTAATCAATAAGATCAAGCGGTCTTAATTGAACTGCTTTACCTGTCTTCATCCACCAGTATTTCTGCCAAGAAGACATGAAACGGAGTTTGTCAATAGGTTCGGTTCCAAACTTTCTGTGAATATCTTTAATATTCACCTTATCAAAAGCGGAGAATATATGCCCTTGTTGCAGAATACATTCCATTGCGAAATTACCCCCTGATAAGAAATACTTGACTCCACTTTCCTTAATTGTATCATACAAGAAGGCAAATAAGATATTGTCCTGCGGGGCATCCAAATTTGGTACGCCAGCCCTCATGTATGCCAGATTTAGCGCATTGTATTGCTTTGCATCTGGAGTTATGGTGCGCATATCAATGTGCGCAGCCTTAACTAATTTTCTTATATTTTCCTTCGAGATTTCTGTATCGTACCCGTCATCAATGTGAACTGCAAGAATACGCAGTCCCCATTTGTAACCCAAGTAGGCCAGATAAGAAGAATCCAATCCGCCACTGATTCCCATGATACAATCGTATTTCTTCCCCTTGCCCTCTTTCTTCAGCATGGCAATCATCTCTTTCAATTTTGCCCCCCCCATCTCGCCGGGGAAATAGGTCGTTGTGCCTATTTCTTTGAGTGCCTGTGTACAATAATTACACTCTCCTTTCTCGTTGAAAGTGATAGTTTCATCTGATGCATTATCCATTATGCATCTAGTGCAACGTTGGTATTCTTTCATGATTATTATAGGCGTCAAGTCTAAGTAGACCTGACGCCTTATTATTTTCTATTTGTAAAACTCCATAATAGCATTGATTACCATATCCTGCACATCCTTAGTCATCTCCGTATGTATCGGAAGCGACAGCACAGAATATGCACACGCTTTAGATTTCTCCAAACTCTCAGCAGCACGGGTAATCGGCTTAAACGCTTCCTGCTCCTGCAAAGGCAGCGGATAGTAAATCATAGAAGGTATGCCCTGCTCTGCCAGAAACGCCTTCAGTTCATCACGCTTATTGTTCTTAATCTTCAGCGTGTACTGATGATATACGTGAGTACTCTTTTCCAACTCCTTAGGAGTAATGAAGAACTTCTGTTCAGGATCAAACTCTTTCAGTTTAGTTGTATAGTATGAAGCTGCCTCATAACGAGCCTTTCCATACTCATCCAGATGCTTGAGTTTCACATCCAAAATAGCTGCCTGAATAGAGTCCAAACGAGAATTGCACCCAATCACAGAATGATGATACTTCACGCGCTGACCGTGGTTGGCAATCATGTGGATGCGTTCTGCCAGTTTCTCATCTTTGGTAAAGATAGCGCCACCGTCTCCATAGCACCCCAAGTTCTTTGACGGAAAGAAGGAGGTGCAGCCAATTGTACCCATCGTACCGGTCTTGGCTTTATGACCATCACTGAAGGTATATTCAGCACCAATAGCCTGGGCGTTGTCCTCAATCACATAAAGGTTATGCTCCTTGGCAAAAGCCAAGATGGGTTCCATATCACAACTCTGTCCAAAGAGATGGACTGGAATAATAGCTTTGGTCTTAGGAGATAGAGCCTTCTTAATGTTATCAACGGTTACATTGAAGGTATCGTATTCCACATCTACCATTACGGGGGTCAACCCAAGAAGTCCAATAACTTCTGCAGAAGCCACATAGGTGAAAGCAGGAACAATAACCTCATCACCGGGTTTCAGTTCCAGTGCCATCAATGCAATCTGAAGGGCATCCGTACCATTAGCACAGGGGGTTACAAAGCATCCGCCCATATACTGGCTCAGATGCTCTGCAAACTCCTTCACAATTGGACCGTTGATGAATGCGGTATTATCAATGACATTCTGAATACTAGCATCCACCTCGTCCTTTATCTTAAGATATTGACCTTTGAGGTCAACCATTTGAATCTTACCCATTATCAATTCTCAATTATCAATTGTCAATTAATACTTGACATCATCCCATCCAAACGGGTGCTTAGCCAACGGCATCTCTGCCAGTGGATGATAATCACCAACTAAACCTACAGGGGTTGATGTTCTAATTTCCTCAACTATCTTGATGCAGTTTCTTGCTTCGCTGATACGGAATCCTTCTCCAGATAGAATCTTACGATAGCTTTCGGTATGAAGCTCTGTAAAGCCCTGGCTAAACTCGAACTCCTCTCCATCAATATTTAGAGTGCGATAGGTTTTCTTCTCACCCTGAACAGCATTCTCGGGCAGACACTCAGCATTAATACTCAGGAAGTATTTTACATGAGCACGTTCCAGTTCAAGCACACCAGCCACACGGTCAAAGCTCATAACATTCACAATATTCTCCTTTACGGGACCAAAAATCCACTGAAGCATATCATAGAAATGAACACCAATGTTGGTAGCTACACCACCACTCTTGTGGTTGTTGCCTTTCCAAGAAGTATAATACCACTTACCACGAGAGGTGATATAGGTCAGGTCAATGTTATATACTTTATCCTTAGGTCCTGCCTCAATCTTCTTTTTGAGGGCTGCGATCTTATCATGCAAACGTAACTGAAGAATATTGTAAGCTTGATGACCAGTTTCCTCTTCCAGCTTGATAAGACCTTCAAGACTTTCGCTATGAATGACAATTGGTTTCTCACAAATCACATTCATAGCGTTTTTCAAACCATAACGGATAAAACCATCATGTGTATAGTTTGGAGTACAGATAGCGAGCCATTGTATTTCATCTTTCGTTCCTTTTATTTTATCAACAAAGCGCTCAAACTGCTCTTGCTCTGTGAAGAAACTACACTCTGGGAAGGAGGCATCCAAGCGACCTACACTATCAAATCTGTCATAAGCAGCCACAAGATTATTGCCGGTGTCTGCGATTGCCTTAATGTGGCGAGGTGCAATATATCCGGCTGCACCAATCAATGCAAAATTTGCCATTGTCTTTTGTTTAATTAAATTGTTTACTTTGTTTCTAATATCATTTGTGCCATTTGTTCTGGATTGCAAGTATTAATTACTGGCGTTCCTAAATAAGCAGCTTCCTTTAATACATTTGAATTTGCCTCAGACCTGGATGGGATAATCAAACAGTCAGCATACTTCATCCATTTGTACGGATTACTATCGAACCCGACGAAATGGACTGCGTTTTGAAGACCATTAGATGTCACCATCTCAAAAATACTCTGATAATAGGGATTGTCCTCTTCTATGGAGCCTATCATATAAAGCGATATCTCTGTATTCTGTCTCTTTGCCTTTACGAAGGCATCAATCAGAATATCAACTCCTTTGATATAATCATATCGACCAACCCAGCAGAAATGCTTTAGTCCATCATTAGGATAGGGTGAAGGAGCACCTCTCAGATTTTGGTCTAAATAATCTAAATCAACAGGATTATCTATCACTATAATTATATCCTCAGGTACAACACATACATCTATCAGTTCCTGCTTCATCTGTTTAGTCTGAGCAATTACCAGATCTGCCTTAGGATAGGCATACTTGGCTTTTTCAATCAAACTGCTGTTCACATCACTAAGATTGTAATTGTTTCGCAGAATAACCTTAATACCACCTACTTTCTTTGAAGCCTTAATGACTTCATCATTTAGATGGATTAATGAACAGAACGCTTCGTCTGGGTGCTCTCGTTTGAGATAATCCTCTAACCGAAGCAAAGGAACCAACTGATAAGGGTATTGACGAGGAATAAATGAATGTATTTCTCCAAATGTATTCCCTATTATAGCAAAAACAACATCATACTCATCCTTATTAAGTTGTTTTGCCATCGTGATTGAAACTCTTTCAGCTCCAGTCACCTCTGGTGAAAGGAAGAATATGATTTTCTTTTTCATGAGGTTAATTAGAGACGACCATCAACTTTCTCGCGAGGAAGAATACACTTAACGTCGAAGATAACGTGGTTCTTCTCCAGAAGGTCTTCAATATTGACAATCTGCTCGCGGAATTCCTTGTGAGCTACAGCAACAATTGCTGCATCGAACTTGCCCTTTGGCAGTTCGCTCACAATGTCAACACCATACTCTTTCTTAACCACCGTTGGATTAGCCCAAGGATCATAAACAGTCACATTGACATTGTACTCTTGTAGTGCATGGTAGATGTCAATAACACGGGTATTGCGAACATCCGGGCAGTTTTCTTTGAAGGTGAAGCCCATGACAATCACGTTTGAATGAAGAACCTGAATACCCTTCTTCAGCATATGTTTGATAGTCTGATCAACAACGTAGGCACCCATACCATCGTTCATACGACGACCTGCGAGGATAATTTCCGGGTTGTAACCAAGACGCTGAGCGCACTGTGCAAGGTAGTAAGGGTCAACACTGATGCAGTGACCGCCAACCAGTCCAGGATTCATCTTGATAAAGTTCCACTTAGTGCCAGCAGCTTCAACTACATCAGTTGTATCTATACCCATCAGGGTGAAGATCTTTGAAAGCTCGTTGAAGAAGGCAATCATAATATCGCGCTCAGAATTCTCAATAACCTTAGCAGCCTCTGCTACCTTCATTGACGGTGCCTTGTGTGTACCGTTCTTCAGAACTGAATTATATACGTTATCTACAATGTCAGCAATCTCAGGAGTTGATCCAGAAGTAATCTTCTTGATAAACTCTACAGTATGTACCTTATCACCTGGGTTAATGCGCTCAGGAGAATAACCTGCGAAGAAATCAACGTTGAATTTCAGACCAGATACCTTCTCCACAACAGGAATACACTCATCTTCTGTTACACCAGGATAAACCGTTGACTCATACACAACTATATCGCCCTTGCTGATAACTTTACCAACTGTCTCAGAAGCGCCCCAAAGAGGACGAAGATCAGGAGCCTTGTTTTCATCTACAGGAGTAGGAACAGCAACTACATAGAAGTTGCAGTCCTTGATTTTCTCGATGTCGGTGGTGCAAACAAATCCATGATTGTTAATTGCATCCTGAAGCAGTTCATCTGCAACTTCAAGCGTTGCATCGTGTCCAGCCATCAGCGCATCAACGCGCTTCTGGTTCATGTCAAATCCCACAGTGGGATACTTGGTTGAAAACAACCGTGCCAAGGGCAGACCAACGTATCCGAGGCCTACCACACAAATTTTAATGTCCTTCATTTTCTACTTAATTAAGAAGTTTTTCAATTATTTATTTGTTCTGACTGGCAGTATTGAACTGCATCGCATTGCGACCACCTGTGCAGTCAGAATCCATTTGTTTAGATTACAGAAGGTTATCCTTCTCAATATCTTTAAAATACTTATATGTACCATGTTTCAACTCGTCGGTGGCATCTTCGTCACATACTATGATGGCATGCGGATGCTGCTGCAAGCAGCTGATGGTCCACATGTGGTTGACAGGCGTAAGCGTCCAAAAGTGTACGAAACCCTTTAAGGACGGGCATTCCGAGAAGCCCGCCATTTATGGATTTCACTAAGATTTAACTTATTTTATTATGCGCATGGAGCGAATGCCAGCTTGATAAGGTTTCCAAAGTCCCTTCGACCCTGGTTCCAAGCCTTGAATAGGAGCTATTCAACCATTTGATACTTTTTCATAAGCAAGGGATACGAGCTGGCAAAGCCGTATTAAAGATTGACTTAATAATTATACGTCACGTCGAGAGTATTACCACTGCTGCCAACAGCTACATTACTTTCCTTGCCAAACATCAAATCACTTAACCACCAAGTCAGTTCCGCAGCACCGAAGCCGATACCAGCCCCGGCTACCACATCATACCAGTGATGGCGATTGCTAACTAAACGTTCCACACCTACTGCTGTGGCAGCAGCATAGCTTACGATTGGAATCCAGAGACAATCCTTCCTAAACTCCTTGTCTAACGACCTCGCTGCAGCGAAAGCGATTGTTGCATGACCAGAGGGGAACGACTCATTATCAGAACCGTCTGGACGTTCCTCTTTGATTGCTTTCTTCAGGACTGTTTTCACACCATAAGCCACAATCACCGATGCACCAGTATTCACGATAAATCTTGGCCAGTTGTGTCTATAGGTCACGACAGATGAAGAGCGTTTCTTCCCTGGCTTATCCCAACCTACGACCTGTCCCGGTTCATACTGCACACCTACATTGATGTCAAACCAGCCATTTGTATTCAAACCTCCATTATCACCTGTATGGTATCTTCCATCTAGGAATCCACTCGTCGTAACTTGGTAGGAAACATCAGCAAATAATTTTAATCGCTCATTCAGCACAAATGTCTGTTCTGTTCCTATTCCTAGTAATGGACATTCCGAATAAGTCGAAGAAAAATTTACTGCGAGTCCCATCCTCGGATATACAATGGCATTCCATATTCTATTCTTACTATATCCCCCAAATATATGATGGAGATTCATGAAGAGATCAGCATAAAGAGATACGAGACCATGCTTCTTATAATTCTGCATTGTACCATCTTCTGAATCCAGATAATGAGCTTGTTTGTTCGGGATAATTCCGTTTTGCCAATTAAAGCCTCCGCGAACACCTGCTTCAGGTGAGAACCATTTTCCCAAGCCCAAATTAACACCTAAAGTATTACCATTTGGGAACACATTTGCAAAATTGGTCCCATAGGGATTTATTAGCGACATTCCAACACCAGCCTGTATGAACCAATTATCCCAAAAATGATTCAAATAGACACCATCTTTATCTTGCACGACCTCCTTCGTCCTCTTCCATATCCCATCATGATTCTTTCTCAGAAAATCATATTGTACACCCACATTGATTTCCGCAAAACTATTTCCACCATGATCTCTACCTGATGAAGTGCCATTAATACTTGCAACAAAATGATAACCTGCATCTAAGAAAATACTCCATTTGTTACTGAAGCGATAAGTATTGATGACGCCTACGCCAAGAATTGGGCAACCTTTAGTGGTTCCAAAATCCCAATAACCGCCAGCTCTTGGTGCAACTATCAAATTCCATTTCCTTTCTGACTTGTATGTCCCTACAAGATTATGCATATTTACCTGAACATCCCATATAAAATTCAGGAAGCCTCCTTGCCTATGGTTTTCGCCAGGAACACCATATGGCGCCAGCCATGTATTATGGTCGTTTGGCAGAATACCATTATTCCAAACGACTTTAAAACGTCCACCAAACTCAGGAGAAAACCATTTGCCGACTGCTACATTTACGCCAAAAGACTTCCCATTAGGAAATACATCTTTTATGCTATGATGGGATGGGAATAACAGATTCATATCCACACCAACCTGCGCATACCAATTATCCCAAAACGTATTCGTCACAATAGCTTTCGAGTTTTCAGGAGTTCCGCCTTCCTGCAGATAGAATGCCTCTTGTGCATCTACATAACGACTCATATAGGAAAAGAGAGCGTTTGTGGTTTGATCATCGGAGACTCCATCAACGAATCGGAACATCATATCAGCCTGATTCACATCAGCTATGTTTTTGTCTAGCCACACATGCATTAAGACAGTCATGACATCGCCTTGCTTAGTGGCATGTGCAAACTGCATTTTCTTAATCTTATAGTACAAATGCTGCAGGCTTTCATTTTGCTCATTCAGTATCTGGACTATCTGAAGTTCATAAGTATCCTTATTGTAGTTTTGAAGAAGATGATCCAGTAGGTTGGCCAGTCTTGATCCCATGACCTTCGCATCGATCTTATTCGTATCGAAATCAGGGACCGTCGTGTCAAGGCCAATCGCCTTCTTATACTCAGCGATCCTCACTGAGTCAGGCCCAACAGTGCTGAGCTGAGAGAACACATTCATGGTTCCAATGAACAATAACAATAATATCAATATTTGTTTCTTCATTAACAAATCTCTTATTTAAGGTCTGATAAGGAATGAGGAGAACTGGATTTGTTGCTCGGAACCAGTTTGAGTCCTCACTCGCTTATCAGAATCTTATTGTTCCATCCTCAATCACTATTCATGAATCGACCCAAAGCCTCCATTAAACGGAGTTGTTTCTTCGAAGGTAGTTTCTTTCCTGCTTCTGCTAAATCAAGATAAACTTGACTTCAACATCTCAACCTTCGTCATACAGTTCAAAATGCCAGCAAGACTTATGTTGGATGAAAAGGTTTTGTCTTTAATCGTTATAGTCATTGTTGTTTGATTAAAGGTTTTTTCGTATAAAACTTTAAAGGGTCACATTGTTGAAAATGTGACCTGGGTTTTTCTTTTAGAAAGAAATTTTTAAGAAATTATTTTTTCGAGCTATAAGCAGGGTGTTACCCTGCAGGGTCTCAACCACCCCGACCCCTCCTTACCGTAATGAGGGGCCTCGACCTTAACCCTAAATCCCTTTGCCCTCTCCAGGGCAGGGACTTAATTGACTTCGGGCAGAGACCGCCCTGCGTCAAGGTTTTGGTATGGCTCTCGAGCCTTTGCCCCTCTGGGGTTCGCCATGGTCTTTATTTGGCCCTGCGGGCTACCATAAGAATAATCTATACCATTGTTAAAACACCGGGGTATGGGGCAGAGCCACAATTCGTCGGCTTCTACTTTACTAGCTATCTGATTGCTGAGAAGTATTAATTACTTCTTGTATCTGAGTTGTCAACATCGGAATTATGTTTTTAGCTACATCCCACACAATATAATAGTTGACTCCCATATAGTCATGTACAAGCTTGTCACGCATACCTGCCATTTCTCTCCAAGAAATGCTCTGCCAGGCATATTTTACATCTGCAGGTATCTTCTTTGTTGCTTCTCCAATAATCGAAAGGCTCCTAGTGACTGCCCTTTTTAACGTCTCATCAGAGAGAAACTGATCTTGCTGAAAGTCTGGAGTAATAACAGATTGAATGTAAAGACACTCATCAAGTATATGTTGAAGATACGGAATATAGGACTTATACATACTCAACCTCGTTAAGAATCGTCTGACCTATATATGGGCTAAGACCTTTCTTGGTTACAACATCAAGCTTTGTCTTGCCAAATGCATCCTGAAGAATACTACAGGCATCCATAAAATTATGATATGTCTCTTGACCTTCACTGAAGTCAATCAGAATGTCAATATCACTCTTGGGGGTGTTCTCTCCACGAACTGTAGAGCCAAACAAACCCAGCTGACAAACACCTACTGCCATAAGAGGTGTTTTCAATAACGAGAGACGTTTTATGATAGTCTTTTTATTCATTTATCCTAATTTTGCGGGCAAAGATAAGGAAAATATTGGAATTCTCCAAATTTTGAGGCATTTATCTGCTTACCTTGAATGGAAGCAGGGATTCCCCTGCAGGGTCTCAACCACCCCGACCCCTCCTTACCGTAATGAGGGGCCTCGACCTTAACCCTACATCCCTTTGCCCTCTCCAGGGCAGGGACTTAATTGATTACGGGCAGAGACCGCCCTTCATCAAGGACTTCTTGTATGGCTCGCAAAGCCTGTCTTAAGACTCGCAGCGCTCGAATAAGCGGCAAAGCCGAGCGGCCCCTTCGGGGCGAGCCATGGGTTTTATTTGGCCCTGCGGGCTACAATAATTAACGCTTCCTTTGTTTGTCAAAGAGTTTTGAATGGGAGCCCAAACGAACAAGGCGAATGATCTTCTGTTCAGGATCCTTCCAAATTAGAAGGAAGT
>JAEEGJ010005947.1_pt1 | contig 37417 bp, 30 predicted proteins | sample 8958761 | NCBI WGS metagenome assembly JAEEGJ01 (sample SAMN16246546, study PRJNA631951) | gut metagenome | biome: gut microbiome; feature: rumen; material: RS-attached | host: Bos | place: Iran: Karaj | collected 2018-10
ATACAGAAGGGCCATATTTAATGACCTTATCAACTACAAGTGGCCGATAATCTACGATCCTTCCACGCAGACAAATCCGGAAGTTATCGAGATCCTTAATCTGCAGGGCAATCAGGGATTTGTATATTACTTTACCTACTGGCTTCCTGCAGCAATCGTAGGCAAGCTTTTCGGATTTACAGCAGGCAATATATCACTCATCCTCTGGAACAGCCTCGGCATTGTCATCATACTTATCGGAATGTGCAAATACGTTAAGAAGGCTTCATACGGAACCTTTTTCATGTTCCTTTGCTTTTCAGGTCTTGATGTAATTCCCTACTTCATCAATCAGATCCACCCTTACGACGGCTGGGCATGGCTTGAAGGCTGGGTCCCGTTCGTATCTTTCATAAGCAACTTCAATAATCTTGAGAACGTATATAACCAGGCCATTCCATGTTATCTGATAGTTACCCTTATCCTGCTTGCCAAAAACAACAGGAGCTTAGGCTTTATCTCAAGTCTCATGTTTGCATATTCGCCCTGGGCAACCATCGGAATCCTGCTCCCGGCTTTGGCAAGACTTTTGTCAGGTGACCTCAAAGCATCCGAAAAGAAAAAGAGATTACTTAATATCTTCTCTTTGAATAATCTGATGGTACCCGTTCTCATGCTCTTCGTATTCGGAGCATTCTACGGTGCTAAATCCGGTGCGCTTCACATGCAGGGATTTCTTTGGGAATTCTATGGCGGAGACATATTAAAGTTCATCGTCGTTTATATCCTGTTATTTATAGTGGAAGTCCTGCCCTCATTCGTATTCGTCGTTAAGAGCCACAAGAAGGATCCTATGCTTTGGAGCGCTGTTGCTATGCTCCTCATACTTCCCTTCTACTTCATGTCTGAAGGCAATAATCTCGTAATGAGAGGAAGCATGCCTGCGCTCTTTATCCTTTGCGTATTCATGGCTCAGAGGATCGCCGAGTTTACTACAGAAGATGACAAGATAAGGAATTCAAGAAAGAAAGTACGCCTGCCCAAGAAGGCGCTCGCTGAGCGTTTCTTCTTCTCCCTTGTGATAATCGGAATGACTTACATCACGTATTTTATGGTAACAGTAATCTATCCAATGACATTCTTGTCTGACGAGAGATTTACGGACAGCATCGTATCATTCGGTAATATCGCGCAGAATGAATCAGACTTCGTTATAGTGATCCAGGATCAGTTCCTTCTCGAATCACCCGAAGATACATTCTTCTTCAAGTATCTGGCAAAATAATACGGATATCAGAAATCGTCTTCTCCAAGGAATTCCTTGAAGTCGTCGTAAGTCTCTTCATCAGATACGACCGTAGTGGTCTTCTTCTGTTCCCAGACCGGTACAGGCTTATCCTTGGAAGCCTTCTGCTCTGCTTCTTTTGCTGCTCTGCTCAAAGCTTCCTTTGCAGCCTTCTGTGCAGCTTCCTTGGCAGCATTTACCTGAGCGATCTTGGCAGCATCTTTTGCAGCCTTCTCCTCAGCTTCTTTTCGAGCCTTTTCTTCAGCCTCGCGCTTAGCCTTCTCCTCAGCCGCCTTTGCTGCTTCTTCAGCTTCCCTGGCAGCCTTCTCGGCAGCTTCCTTCTCAGCCTTTTCCCTTGCTTCCTGCTCTAACTTCTCCTGAGCTTCTTTCTCAGCTTTTTCCTTTGCAGCCTTTTCTCTGGATTCTTCAAGGATCCTCTGCTGAAGGATACGGCGTTCCTCACGGGCCTTATTCTTAGCATCTTCTTCAGCTTTCTGCTGCTCACTTTCCTTCATGCTGTCTTCAAGCTCTTTTCGCTTCTGCTCATTGAGCTGGGAAATATGAGATGCCTTGAGATCACCAATAGATTCAGGGGCTTGAACAGCCTTACTCATGATCTTATCCATCTTGGCACGGCTTTCAGCCTTGGAACGTGCTTCATCTTCAGCAACCTTAATACCAAGCTGCTGCAGTCTTGCAAGCTCTTCAGGAGATACCGGTCTTTGAGTATGTTCTTCAAATACAGGTTCAATGCTGACAGACTTGATATCAACATCACCTACATCGGAGATGCTGAAATCAGAAGCAGCTTCCTGAATACTCTTCATGTCAGGAATTTCTACGCCGGGAAGGATCTCGTATTTCTTTTGTTCACGCATAACACACTCATCCTTTAAGAGAAAGCACTAATTCTATAGCTCCTATGATGCAAAGGATAACGCCGATAGCAAGGATAATGATCGATATCTTGCTGATCTTTGAAGGTTCCTTTGTAATCTCTTGTTCCTTACTGACTTCGGCTGCATTAGGCTCTGCTGCCTTTTCAGTTTCTGCCTGCTGGACCTCTGTGACTTCTTCTCCGGCACACTTTTTAATGATCTCGTGAGCTGTGATAAGCTCGGGCTTGATAGCCTGTGAGAGGTCCTTAAAAGTCTCCTGTGAAGAAGCAAACTTAGCCGCAGTGCTCTCAAGCGAATCAGGCTCAGGTGCTTTTGTACCTTCGAAATACATAACTCCGAAGCTTGCATCATCACTGACATTGCTTGAACCTACGATATACTTTTGAACGGTCTCAAGGATCGACTTTTCCCCCTCTTGCCTGCCTTCGGCAAATGTCTCAGCCATTTTCGCGACGACAGGCTTTACAAGACCTGCCTCCTCGTTATAAACGCTGTCCTGGACACCGTCAGTCATTAAAGCTATTGCATGTACATCATCTACAGTCGTCTTGAGAAGGCGCATGTAGTTATCCGCATGAGCGGCAGTAACAAAATATGTCTTACCGTCCTTATCGTTCTGCGGCATCGAGATAGGACTTACACCCGAAGGCGAGATCCTTACGATAAGACCGTCACCGATATGACCGATCATCATTCTTCTGTCTTTTACTGCAACGAAAAGAAGTGTGCATGAAAGTCTGTCGATGATATCGATCGTGCGCTCTTCCATGATTCCTGCAAAAGCTACACGGAGCTTGGCCATAAGATAACCTCTCACAGCTGCTTCCCTGTTCTCACTGTAAAGAGCATCGAAATGCTCGCAAAGAGTATCTGCGATTACATGTACAGCACAATCCGATCCGAATCTGGCATCGGTGTACTGCTTACCGCCGGCACCGTCAGCAATGCAAACAACGGAAACATCATTCTTTGAGACAGCATAGGATGCGTCCTCACAGGGAGTTCCGCGGTTTACGTGCTTATTACCGATCGTTGTGACCGCTCCGACTGTGATACCTTTATACATTAATCATCCTCGTTAATGAACTTCATGAAATCGTCTACATCAACAGCCTTACCTTGAGGTGATGTATCGATATTGTAGAGAGCGTCATCGCTCATACCGGAAGATACGATCGAAGACGAAGAAGAACCGAGGAATTCAAAGAGCTTTCCGAAATCAGCTGAATTAACTGAGATAGGCTCAGCACGCTTAACTGAAAGTCTCTTCAATATATCGAAGTCAACGCCGCTGCCGACGCCGATGTTAAATACAACAAGCTTGTCATTACGCTCAAGTTCATTACATGCTTCGATAGCACGCTCCATGTTCTGCATGGCATTAGGGCCCTGCGGAGCACCATCGGTGATAACAACGAGCCAGGGCTGGAAATACTTGATACCCATCTCTTTGTATCCTTCTTTACGGGCATTGAGAAGCTCCAATGCTGTAAGAACGCCTTCGCCGATAGGTGTAAGTGTAGTTGAAGCAGTGATCTCAGGTAATCCCTTCTCCTTGGAGATCTTACCGAAAGGCATAACGATATCAACCTTTGAACCGAAAGTAATGATCGCGATGTCGGTAGAAGATCTTGTATCATCATTTGACTTGATAGATGATACGAAATTCTGGAGGCCCATGTTAAGCTGCTTTATAGGGTTGCCCATCATGGAACCGGATGTATCAAGCGCAAAGCAAATAGGAAGTCTTCTCTTTGTACTTGTACCGAAATCTGAACTGGAAAAACTGTCCGCCATAATAATCCTCCGAATACTTCGAGAGTTAAATAATCATATTAAGTAGAGTATACCAAAAATATCGAAGAATAAAGCGAAAAGACTTTAGAACAGACCAAAGAATTTCTTCTTATGAGACTGACTCTGATCATCATTGATACTGTCCTTCTTTGAAGGAACATTATCGTCAAATCTCATAGGTCTGTAACTGTTATCTCCACCTACGCTTGCGGAAACAAATCTTCCTGAAGGAGCGTTGGCAAAAGTCTTCTTCTCGAACTTGGGCTTTTCAGCAGGTGCAGCTTCAACTGCTGTACCATTAGCTCTTGCAGCAAGCTGGGCTCTGACATCATTAACATCAATGCTTACCTGCTTATAATCCTCACAAGGGAAAAGCTTATATGCTTCCGGATCATCATATGCACATGTCTCAAGTTCGTGCATGTACTGCTGTACAGCATCTCTCCAGCAAACGGCCTCATAGACCTTGCCTTCCTTGAATGTTCTGTAAAGCATCTTCCTAAGGTTCTCAGGAAGGTATTCCCAGATATGATCATAACCACCGACAGGGATATGTTCCTTATCAGAATTATCAAGAGAATAAGGGAAGTTCTTATTAAGGATCTCTTCTCTTAATGTCTCAGCACCATTTCTTGTCGCATAAGGATGCAGACCACAGAAAAGGACTGTGAATACGAGCATAGCAATAGAGTAGTCCTCATCTTCAAGTGTTCTGACAAAACCAGAGAAATCTTTTCCCCAAAGTCTGGGATCAGTAAACTCTTCCGTTCCTACAGGGCAAGGAAGATTACCGACCTGTACACTGTCCATATCGATGAGATACTGTTCAACAGAAGAGTTGATGAGTGCATTCTTAAGCTGGATATCACCTGCGATGACATCATGCATATGAAGATAAAGATACTTGCTTATAAGTGAGAGCAATGTCTCGCAGACATCAAGTCTTGTCCAGTCAGGATAACGCTCAATGATGGCATCAGGACCGTCGAAAACATTGCTTAATGTAGTTCCCTTGCCCATGAACATCGTATAACCGACAGGTACGTTACGGAAATAGAGAAGATGCTGGGGGCTGCAGAATCCGGAAGAAGTAATTCCAAGTTCTGTCAGCTTTTTAAGCTTGGCCCATCTCAAAGGAGTAATAACACCTTTGTGATAGATCTTGGCAACATACTTAGGATTGTCTGTAATGAATACCATACCTTCAGCGCCGCCGCTCAGTCTCTTCTCAAGAGTGAGCTTGTCGCCATTATTATATGTAACGACATCACCGATGCTTGCTCTGGCATCTGTATCAAGGAAGGTATCATTTTTGGCAAGTCCGCTAACCTGAGGAAGCGGATTATCTTCAACCATCTCAGCAACAGAATGATAGATCTTAAGACCTGTCGGTGAGATGATAGCTACATCATTATTGTATTCAGGCTTTTTCTGAATAAGTCTCTTAACAAGAATACTCTTGTTGGTTGTAAGAAGGACCGAGAAGCCGCCGAGCTCATTTACCTGCTCGATGAATCTTTCAGTATTGCATGTATTGATAAGGTGAAGTCTGTTTGTGGTAAGAAGACCCTGCATCAGGGAACGCATAGCGCCCTGTACATGTCTGTCTTTTGGATCCTGCTGTGCTACAACGCACTTATGCAGAACCTTAAAAGTATCGTTAACATAACAATCGATACCATAGTCATTGAAAAGGTTTAACAATTCGTCAAACCATATACTATTCGAATACTCCAAAACTACGGAGTAATCAAGCACTATCGACAGATATTTGCTGAGTCCTTCGAACATAACCTTACCTAAACACCTTCTCTCCAAATTTATAATAATATCTGCAAAATCATAAATCAAGAAAGAAATAACAAGATATTTAACATTTTTTCAATAAAAATAATATTTGCTCGAAAAATCGTCTTAGTTCACTAACTATCAGCCGATACCGACCAGTTTCATTAGGTATTTAGCATTAGACTGTCTGCTGATTCCCTTAGAAAGCTTATAGTCGAATGTTATTCCGGTATCCGTATAGCTTTCAGAGAAATGATAATACCTGATGTTGCTGAAGTCTTTTTCCGTCTTATCTATCATCGCATAATCGTGAGTTGTCATAAGACCGCAGATATAAGGCTTAGAGAGCTTTCTTAATACAGTCAGTGCACCTTCAGTTCTGTCATCAGAGTTTGTACCCCTGAAGATCTCATCGATAAGGAATAACAGTGCCTTCTCCTCACCTGCTGCATTCACGATGCCCGATATCCTTACAAGCTCAGCCTTAAAGGTACTCATATTCTCTTCAATACTGTCCACGATCCTCATTGAGCTCATAACTCTCATCCTACCGAGAGTAACCTTAGATGCAGGAACAAGGCCGCCTGTAAGAGCCAGAATGGAACAAACACCGACAGTCCTGATAAGTGTTGTCTTACCGGACATATTAGATCCCGTAATGATCGCTATATCCTTATTGATCGTTACTGAATTCCTGACAACAGTGGTGTTATCAAGAAGCGGATGTGCGAGGTCATATCCTTCGAAAAATGCGTTATCCTCTGCCTTGTCTGATTCAACAAAATCAGGGAAAGAACTCTCCGGGAAGACCAGTCCTGTCTGAGCTGCGCACATAAGAGATTCAATCTCTGAAAGGCCGTCAATATATGAGGGGAGTTCCTTTCCGTACTTAACTGCCCAATTACCCAAAAGATAAGAGATAAGATAATCCAGAGGGAAAATGAGATTGAAGATAAAAGCAAATAAAGGCTGTGAACGGATGGCTGAGACCTTAAGTGCATCATCTAATTTTCTTAAAGATTCATATGCGCCTTCTTTTCTGTCATTGCCTTTTACAAGAGACTTCAAAAGACTGTTATCAAATCCGGCTTCCTCAAGGATCTTATAAAGCTTAAGGATCGTCTTGACCTGATTAGGCATGCCTTCACAAGCCTTAAGATAATTCTCATTAAATGCTCTGCCGATCACCCAGATGATCAGATTAACGATAAGGCAGGCAGGAATTGAAGATGCACCGTATTCGGGAAACAGTATGTAAGCTGCAGGAACACTTAACCATACAAGCACGCCAATGATGGCAAGAATGTTAGCTGAAGTCCTGGTTTTCGAGCCGGAAGATGCAAAATCCATAAGCACCTTAGGATCCTTGGTCATTCTTCCTGCCCTTGCTGTAGCCTGGTAATCCATAAGGAACTCAGGCTTTGAACAAAGCTCTTCAACAGCCTTCTGCTTATTCTTAAGCTGCTCTACCGAAATACCTGAAACATGCGGATCCAAAAGACTTGACGCAAATCTCTTACGGCCGAATGAAGTCTCAGAAACATTAAGAAGAGAGAACAAAGACTTCTTGCCGAAGACATCGAGGTCCATAGAATAATCGTGACCCTGAACGTCAAATTCAGTTCCGTAAAGTCTGGACTTTGCAAGTCCTATGTCCTCTGCCCTCTTCAGTCCCTTAACAGCGATATTGCGGAGTTCATTGAAGTCACCTTTGATCCTGGCGATATAAGATGAATTAACCTTCAAAAGCTCAGTCAGGTAATTGACCTTATCAATAATGCCGCCGTGAATGATACAAAGGACAACAAACAGAATGAATACAGCAGTTCCTGCAAACCAGAGTGCAGGAATATTACCTGCATAAGCACCGATAAAAAGACCTGCTGCACCCAGAAAAGATATCAGTCTCAAAAATGATAAAATGCCGCTCTGCCTTCCGTATTTGGCAAGACCGGCAATTATCTTCTTCTCATTATCTTCGTAGAATTTAAGATTTGCTTTCATCCTTCTTCGCCTTTGAAGCCGCCGGCTTCTTAGTTCCGGTGGATGGTTTCTTAGCCGAAGCGGCCTTCTTTGATGTAGTACTCTTTGAAGCTGTGCTCTTGGCGGCAGTCTTAGTCGTAGACTTAGCTGTTGTCTTCTTGGCAGTGGTCTTCTTTGCCGAAGTCTTGGAAGCAGCATTCTTTCTTGAAATGCGCTTGGGAACGACCTTATCGAGAACCTCGCCTACATTATCGTGAATAGTAAGCAAAGCCTTAAGATCCATATATGTAGAACTCTTATTGATGATAACGATCCTGTCATGCTTAAGGAACTGGGCAAAAGTAGCTGCAGGATATACCGTAAGAGATGTACCTGCTATGATCATGAGATCGCACTTCTTAACTGCCTTGATAGCATTATCTACATTCTGATGCTCAAGATTCTCTTCATAAAGAACGATGTCAGGTCTTACGATACCGCCGCATCTGTCACAATGAGGAACGCCTTCCTGAGCTGCAATATACTCGATATTGAACTTCTTACCGCAATCCATGCAGTAGTTTCTGAAAACGGAACCGTGAAGCTCGATAACGCACTTGCTTCCTGCCTCCTGATGGAGGTTGTCGATATTCTGTGTGATTATAGCCTTAAGCTTGCCCTGTCTCTCAAGTCTGACGAGAGCCTTGTGAGCCTTATTAGGTCTTGCATCAGGATATATGAGCTTACGCTTATAGAAATCATAGAAATCTTCAGGATGTTCGATGAAAAAGTCATGAGCAATGATATCGATCGGTCTGTACTTGGTACCGCTCTCAGTGTTATAGATACCTGCTCCGCTTCTGAAATCAGGGATGCCACTTTCCGTGGATACACCTGCTCCGCCAAGGAACACGATATTATTGGATTCCTCGATCAGCTGCTTAAGCTGCTTGATCTTGTCATCACGGACACTGCCGAATCTGTCAATCCTTGTTTCCACTCAATTACCTCAATCAATGAACATCAGGTATTCCGTCACCGTCAAGATCTACGCCGTCAAGATCACCGTGTTCGTGGAACATTCCGGCAGCGCCGAACATTTCCTTACCGGTAACACGCTTCTCGTCACGTCTCTGTTCAACTAAAGTACTTAAAGCCTTCCTGATCCTGTCAGGTGTCTTAATATTCTTAAGTTCAAGAATCGGAGTGGTCTTATCAGCTGTCGTAAGGATTACTGAACCAACACCAAAGATCTTCTGCCAGATAGACTGCTTGAATGTGATATCCAGGATTCTATATAAAAGGATCTCTTCAGAACTGATGTTGATAATGCCCTTCTTATAGTAGAGCTTATTCTGTGTGAAGCTGTAGATAGTAAAAGAGATGGGCAATCCTAAGTATCTCTTTCTGTCCTGCCAAAGAATCTCTTCCTTCTCGGTCAGATTAGTAAGTTTATCGATTCTGCCCATAAACAAGCTCCCTTCAACAAAGCACAAGATAGCCTCTCATAACCTACATTATAATAAAAATCGGTTTTTATGTGCAAATAATTCAAAAATGAAACCTAATATTAATATTAAGTTAAGTCTCAGTTGCTCTTTTTGTTGTCTTTTTTCGCTGTACGGGCCGGGTCAACTATCTGGTTATAATCGAAAAGTTCCTTATATGCTTTTCTGGTAAGAGTCTTATAGCTCATCATCGCGCGGTCCAGGAACAGATAGTTATCACCATACGTATAATACGGTGTGGCACCGCCGCCGAAGAAGATTCTGAATCCCCTGTTCTTATAGTAGACCGCCCTGTCATCAGTACCCGCAATATAGTTGCCGTTCGGATAGACAAGCATATGGACCTCACCAAAAAGGCTTCCTATCTGATCCATCCACTTTGTATGGTCATCCATGAGGATCTCTTTCTCGGTATGCCTGCAGTCATCTATATAAGAATATGTGCAGGAAGCGAACTTCCAGCCGTTATCCTTAAGGACACTTACGATCTCCATTACCCTTTCCCTGTTGAAATCAATATCGGCATTTGTGATATTGACCTGCGGGAGGTTGATCGCAGAAAGAGCCTTGTTACGGTCATCAATTTCATCAGCACTTACAACATAGCCGAAGCATGACTCATATCCGCTGACGGAAATGATGCCCTTCGCACCGTCGTATGTAAAATCAGGATGTTTCTCGACGAAAACATCAAGTACGCCAATGGCTTCAGCTGTTCTTCCAACTACGGTCTCACCTGCCGAATTCTGGTATTCACCGCAGACCTGGTTCTCATCGTTAAGAACAAGTCTTCTGCAGGTTCCGCAGCGGTAAGAAGATGCACTGAGCTGAAGGTTCTCGATAACTACGACAAGAGGCTTCTTGCCCTTGGGCACCTTGAGGTTACGCTCAAGAAGGAATGACGGGTCAGACTGATCGATAAGATCTTCAACGTCAACAAGGACATATCCTCTTTCATAGAGATTCTGAAGGATCTTCTCAAACTCGGATACCGTAAGATAAAGATCCGTATTGCTTGAATGATATCTTCCGGAGAATGCCACATCAGTATCTGCAATAAGAGATCTGACGCAGATACATTCGATCTTTCCCCTGTACTCCTTAACCTCACTAGTATATGAAGTTGCATTAAGAAGATTGCTCTTTATCATCTCATCCTCAGGGAAGATTACTGCAAGATCAGAGAAAAGCTTTTCTGCTGAATAGAATTTATAAGTCTGAAGAAGGTGTTCACCCTCTTCCATCATCGGCTCGTACATCGTCTCTTTGATGGAAGCAATACGCTTATCACAATAATCACCGACAAAGCCGGTGTATGAGGCATTAACCTGAGTGTATTTCTTTACGGCAGAAATGTAGTCGCCCTTACTAAGAGACTTCTCTGCTGTCTGAACATCACCTGTTGCAGTCTCGATAAAATCGAGCTCACGGTGCAACGGATTGGCCGTAGCGGCGAAATTACCGATAGGCTGAACCTGATCGAAGAAGAAAGTAACTACAGGCTTTTCCACCTTTCCCAAAAGGAAATTCTCACACAGAGAATACAGTCTTTCTGATACGATCGAGCTCGTTAGTTCTTTCATGGAGTCAAGGAAATTAATATCACTCGCCGATAAAGTATAGCGGTTATTGATAACACGGTCACAGATCGTATTAACACGTTCTCTGACAATGTTTTCCATGTCATCAAGAAGCTTAAGACGGGATGCATTCGATGCCTGCGCATCAGGAGAAGCTTTAAGGACATCATCCTGGATACTTCTGTATAACTCAAGAGCATCAGTATAACGGCCCTCATCTATAGCCTGTGTAAAGCTTGGAATGGCGTCCATCTCATAGGCGGTCTTTTTTCCGAGTATAACAGTAGATATTGTCAATGCTATGAGCATGACAGCACAAAGGATAGCTGCAAGGTTATAACCCGTAGTGTCCTTATGTTCATCTTCTGATACATGATACTCTGAAGAAAATACCGTCACTTCAAATCATCAAAGCTTACCTGCTTTGCCTCCAATGAATTCTCTCTGATATAGTAACCGATAGCAGGAACTTTACGTATCCTGTAGTACTCAGGATCCTGTACTTCAACTTCTGCAAGACGTGCAAGAGACTTCAATACAGAGCCCTTCTTTGAAGCAAGAAGCTGTACACCCTGAGTCGTTCTCGTTGTCTTAAGCGGAATAAGCGAAGCCTTGAAAACAGCAGCCTTATCAAGACTGTTGGTAACGATAAGATCAGGATCCTCATCTTCAGAAAGAAGGATGAAGCCGATGGCTTTGCTGCCGTCAAAAAATGCATTTACAAGCTTCTTTCTGTTCTGCTTTGTCTCATAAGAAGATATCGGGAATCTCGCTGCCTTTCCGTTCTCGAAAGCAATGAAAAGAATGCCCTTATAATCCGTTGTGGAGATCATGAACATAGGCTTCTCACCGTCTTCCATCTCGAGTTCACTCGATAAGAAGTGGCCCAGATCACCGGGCTTTGTATCTGAGAAATCATATACATGAGTCTTATAAAGATTGCACCTATCAGTAAAGATCAAAAGATCTGATCTGTTCTCACACTCAAAGCCCATAAAGATCTCATCGTCATCCTTGGTCTTAAGTTCACCTGCACTCTGAAGTGACTTCATAGTGTGCTTCTTAAGATAACCGTGACGTGTAAGCATGAGATGGAGCCTGTAATCCGGAATGACTGCGGACTCGACAAATGTCTCAGTCTCTTCCATACCGACAAGCTCAGACTTTCTGGGCTGGCCATACTTCTCTGCTACTTCTCTTAATGTCTTAACGATAAGACCATTGATCCTTTTGGGGCTGCCAAGGATATCTTCGGTATCTGCAATGTCAGCCTTAAGCTTATCCCTGTCGGCGATCCTGTTAAGAATATACTGCTTGTTGATATTGCGGAGTTTGATCTCTGCGACATATTCAGCCTGCTCCTCATCGATGCCGAAGCCTTTCATGAGGTTAGGGATAACGTCAGCTTCGAGTTCAGTCTCTCTGATGATCTTGATCGCTTTATCGATATCCAGGAGGATAACTGCAAGACCGTCCAAAAGATGGAGCCTCTTCTTCATCTTGTCGAGGTTGAACTGAAGTTCTCTTGATACGCAGTTTCTTCTCCACTTGAGCCATTCATCAATGATCTGCGGAATGCCAAGAACCTTAGGAGTTCCGTCGATAAGGATATTGAAATTGCAGGAGAATGTATCCTCAAGCTTTGTAAATCTGAAGAGCTTGGTCATGAGCTGCTCATGATCGGTTCCTCTCTTACAGTCTATTGTGATCTTAAGACCATCCAAGTCTGTCTCGTCTCTGATATCGGCGATCTCTCTTGCCTTACCGCTCTTAACAAGATCAGCGATGTTGTCGATGATGGCTTCAACGCTTGTGGAATAAGGGATCTCAGTGATCTCTATCAGGTTATTTGCCTTATCTACCCTGTAATTAGCTCTTACAGAGAATGAACCCTTGCCGCTCTCATAGATAGCTCTCATCTGTTCCTTGTCGTAAAGGATCTTTCCGCCACCCGAAAAGTCAGGCGCCGGCATGATCTCCAGAAGATCACAGGCAGGATCCTTCATGTATGCTTCCGTTGCTGCACAAACTTCAGCAAGGTTAAATGAGCAGATATTGGATGCCATACCTACGGCAATACCCTGATTGGCATTTACAAGCACAGCCGGGAAAGTAGTAGGAAGAAGCGTGGGCTCTTTGAGAGTGCCGTCGTAGTTATCAACCATGTCGACAGCATCCTTATCGATGCCCTTGAAGATCTCTTCGCAGATCTTTTCAAGTCTTACTTCCGTATAACGGGGTGCAGCACACTGCATATCCCTTGAATACTGCTTACCGAAGTTACCCTTTGAATCAACAAAAGGATGAAGCAAAGAGCCATTACCTCTGGTAAGTCTTACCATCGTATCGTATATAGCCTGGTCACCATGAGGATTAAGCTTCATGGTCTGACCTACAACGTTAGCAGACTTGGTTCTGTTACCGCCCAGAAGACCCATCTTATACATCGTGTAAAGAAGCTTTCTGTGTGAAGGCTTGAACCCGTCGATCTCAGGGATAGCACGTGATACGATGACGCTCATCGCATACGGCATATAGTTGATCTCGAGCATGTCGGTAATAGGCTGGTCAACAGCCGGCATATCCTTGGCATTACTGTCTGTAAGCCTGCTCTTAAGTGAATTTGAATTGATATCGTCTTTCTTCTTACGTGCCATTTACATCACCCTAAATCAAGCATATCGAGGTATTTCTTTCCATCCATCTCGATATGGAGTTTTCTTCCAGCAAGGTTGTCGCCTAAGAGCAGATCAAAGACTTCTGCAGTTCTCTGCGCATCTTCAGGGCAAGCCTTGATAAGTCTTCTGCTCTTGGGGTTCATGGTCGTCTGCCACATCATCTCCGGCTCGTTCTCACCCAAACCTTTTGAACGCTGGATCGTGCAAAGCTTGGGATCGACCTTGGCGAGGATCTCAGCCTTCTCCTTCTCGTTGAAAGCGAAGAATGTCTCTTCCTGGGCATTCTTACCCTTAGGTCTGTAAGTGATCTCGAAAAGCGGAGACTCAGCTACATAAACATAGCCTTTCTCGATGAGAGTAGGAGTAAGCCTGTAGAGCATTGCAAGTATAAGTGTTCTGATCTGGAATCCGTCGACGTCGGCATCGGTACAGATTATTATCTTGTTCCATCTTAAATCATCAAGATTAAACGCACTCATGTCCTTGGTGTGCTTATTCTTGATCTCAACACCGCATCCCAGGACCTTAAGAAGATCTGTAATGATCTCACTCTTAAAGATGGTGGCATAATCAGCCTTAAGGCAGTTTAAGATCTTACCTCTTACAGGCATAACAGCCTGGAATTCGGCATCTCTTCCGAGCTTAACGGAACCCAACGCTGAATCACCCTCAACGATATAGAGCTCACGCTTGGCAACATCTTTTGTTCTGCAGTCAACGAACTTCTTGATCCTGTTGTTGATGTCGACCTTGCCCATGAGGGTCTTCTTGATATTTACCTTTGCCTTCTCGGCGTTCTCACGGGCACGCTTGTTAATCAGGATCTGCTCTATAGTCTTGGCAGCAAAATCCTTATTCTCGATGAACCAGATCTCAAGATTATCCCTGATGAGCTGAGTCATGAAGTCCTGGATAAACTTGTTGTTGATAGCCTTCTTTGTCTGGTTCTCATATGAAGTCTGCGTGGAGAATGTATTGGTTACAAGGATCAATGAATCGGCAATATCCTGGAATGTGATCTTTGACTCATTAGCCTTATACTTCTCCTTAAGCTTGATCTGCTTATCGATCTCAGCTACGAAAGCATTCCTTACGGCCTTGTCAGGTGAACCGCCGTGCTCAAGGAAACTCGAGTTGTGGAAGTATTCCAGAGCATTGATCTCGTTATTAAAGCAGAATGCAACTTCAGCCCTTACCTTATATTCGTCACGGTCTTCCTTATCCCTGCCCCTGCCTTCGCCGGAGAAAGTATAAGTATCAGTAAAGCCCTTCATATCATTAAGTTCATCAACATATCCCTTGATACCCTCCGGATACATATATGTGAACTCTTCACCGGACTCAGCATCCTTAAGGGTAAACTCGATTCCGCTGTTGATTACTGACTGACGCTTGATGATCTCCTTGAAAGTATCAAGGGGAATGATTATCTCAGTAAATACTTCTGTATCAGGCTTCCAGCGCTGGATGGTACCGGTGCGCTTGAATCTGTAAGGTTCCTGCATAAGCTCTGTAACAGGTTCACCCTTCTTAAAGCCCATCTCATACTTGGTGTGGTCTCTGAATACGGTTACCTGGAAAAACTCAGATGCATACTGGGTAGCGCAGGCACCAAGGCCGTTAAGTCCCAAAGAGAACTCATAATCGCCTGAAGAGTTATTGTTATACTTGCCGCCGGCATAGAGCTCGCAGTATACGAGTTCCCAGTTGAATCTTCCCTCCTTGGCATTGTAATCCATAGGGATTCCGCGGCCAAAGTCTTCGATCTCGATAGTACCGTCTGCAAATCTTGTGATGATGATCTTATCGCCGTGGCCTTCCCTGGCTTCGTCGATAGAATTCGAAAGGATCTCAAAGAATGAATGAATGCATCCTTCGAGATTATCAGAACCGAAAATAACTGCCGGACGGAGTCTTACTCTGTCCGCACCTTTGAGCATCGAGATGCTCTCATTGCCGTAATCTTTCTTACCCGGCATATTCCACCTGACTCCTTATAATAAAAATAATATATATGTATTTGACTTTTCGATTATATCACAAAGAATTCAATATCCCTCAAGCCTAAAGGCGGCAAAAAACAAGGTTGTCCCAAAAACGGACAACCTTGTAATGAAAATCCATCTTTCAAATGGCCTTTCTAGTTTTTACAAAGCCTCGAATCATTGTTTTGGTTCTATCGAACAGATATTTAAGCACTAACGGACCTGTCAATCCTGCAAAAAAATACACAATGCTAAAAAAACTCCAATGGTACCATCGGTACCAGTATGACTCCTGATAAGCATTTATATCGAATTCAGGTAATTTAATCATGTTTAGATTAATATATGCAAGAACAATATTAATCATGTTCATAAACAATAAATGAAATCCCATTATGAAGAAGGTGTTATTTGAGATGTAATTGATGATTTTATTCTCGTAAATACCACTGCCAATCATTTCAACTAAAGTTACCCAGAAAACTATACCTATAATTGAAGATACAAGCGGTGTCGTATAATACGGGCTGGAAAAACCGGAAAGAGTACTTATATCTAAAAACTGAATATCATCCGGTTTCGGAAGCAATATCATTCTAACTGTATTTATTAAAGCTAGAGACGATAAAACTAATATATTGATACCAAATTTGAATTTTTCAGTTTTCTTTTCGATTTTTTCTCGATAAAGAACACCAAATTCAATAAATGGCAAGAAAAACAAACACTTTAATAAAGGAAGAAGCCAAATTGAATAATCTGTTGTCTTACATAAACATACTACAAAAATATTGATCAAACAAAACAATATGAAAGCAAGCGAGCTATTCCATTTAACAAGTATCTTCTTGATAAAAGCATAAATAACCAAAACTCCAAATAGTGTAGGAACAAACCATAAAGGACTAGATATAGCTACCGCTTCTCCAGAGAGCATTGCCCTGGTTAATGAATTAATAATTAAATCTTCGTCCAAAAGGCTTTTATGCTCTCCTCGTTTAATCCAATCAATAAAAAAGCCAAGAACAGCTGTAATCAAAGATATCAGGACATATGGAAGAATCAAATGCAATAGTTTTCTTTTAAAGTATTCAAATAGATTAGTTTTCGAATCTACTTTGTTAAAATAACCTGATATAAAAACAAACAATGGCATGAAGAATGAATTATATGGCATAAAAACCGTAAACATATTCAAAGCATTGCAACTATGAGCATCAACAACCATTATGATTCCCAACGCAGATAGAAGCATAAACTTTCCATTAGTCTTTGCTAGGGTTCTTGCCATATATAAACCTCAATCAGAATTGTTGATTACAGATTTGATTAAATATAAGGAATCTCCTGCGGAGCACAAGATTTCAGTTCGATCGGGTATCCGTGATCACTCGGCAAACCGAAAGGCCTGTAAATGATATTGAATTTGAAGCCGAACGAATTGTATTCAGGTGATACAACAATCTGGAACTGATTGGTCTTCTTAAACATATTGCCGCAGCAAACGACATGAGGGCCGGAACTGAGCATTATCCTTAATGAAGAATGATTGGTAGTCTCGCCATACTCAAGTCCGTCAACAAAGACCTTATACGGAACCGCCATTATAGTAGGATGGAAACTTCCCATTCTGTACAAGAGAAGCTGGCCGCCGTATGCATAAGCCTTCTTACAGACAGGGCACGGATATCCTGCAGAAGTATCCCTCTTTATATCGTCAGATACATGTCCGCAGTCTGGACAACGGATCCTGAATGTCCTTCCGACAGGAATAATGCAATTATTTCCTTCCATTACAGGCGGAACGAAAAGAAACTTTTCAGGAGCCTCAGGCTTGGCACCGGGCTGAGGATTGATCTCTACAGGCGGGATTGAAGCCGCATCTTGTGCAGGACCTGGTGCAGGCGCCGGGGCAGTCTGAGCCTGAGCACTAGCGACAGGCGTACCACAGATCATGCAGAAATTATTACCTTCGGCTACGGGATTACCACATTTTACGCAATTCATAATATCTCCCCCCTTTTCCACGCTGAATAACTCAGCAAGAAAATTATATCAAAAAATACTGAGAGAAAATATATCTCTAAAAACCAAAAGCGCTCCGTTATTCACGAAGCGCTTTTTGATGGTGAGCCATGGGGGACTCGAACCTCCGGCCCACAGCTTAGAAGGCTGTTGCTCTATCCAGCTGAGCTAATGACCCTGGAGCGAGTGATGGGAATCGAACCCACGTGGTCAGCTTGGAAGGCTGAAGTTCTACCATTGAACTACACTCGCATATCGGCACTTAAATCAAGTGCCTATGTATATTACACTAAGGATAAAAAATAATCAACTAAGAATTTTAGTTAGGCATCTTTCCTGTGAGATAAGTCTCGGAAACGAAGAAACCGTCCTTAGTCTTGTACCAGCCGTTGCCTGCTTTTGCAACTACAGTAATTGTCTGACCTCTTGTAAGTGTACCGATCTTGGGATACTTAACGCCAGGTCCCTTTCTTACATTAAGGAACTCACCCTTGGATACAGCAACATAATATGTAGCCTCTGATTCAAGCTTGGTCTCTTTCCATGTAACTTCCTCATCATTCTGAAGAGGACCAGACCATACAGGGAGTGATGTCGTAGCTACAGTGGTGGTTGTTGTGGTTGTCTGTTCCGTAGTCTCTTCAGTAGTTTCTGTAGGCTCCGGCTTCTTCTTACATGCAACCAATCCAAGGCTCATAACGCCGACCATCATAGCTGCTATAAGAGCGGTAGTAAATCTTTTTCTATTCACAATAATCACCTCCGCATATACGATTGCGCAATCATTTACAATATTATTGCATACTTTACGTGTAAATTTATTTAAATTTTGTTACATCTTAAGGCAAATTTAGATTTTTTTCTGATTTGCTCACAGGAAGCGGCTTATTTAACATCATCTTCCAAAATATAGAACGCCTCATGGTCCCTGTATCTGCCATTTATATGCATATATGAGAACCTCTTCCCTTCATAATGAAAGCCGAGGCGCTTCACCAAAGCAATCGACGGTTCATTCTCAGGAAGAATAAAGGCTTCGATGCGGTGCATCTTATACTCGTCGAAAACAAATGCCATGGCTCCTTTTATGGCTTCCGTCATGTAGCCGTTGCCGGTAGCATCTTTATCGAGGTGGTAGCCGCACGCACATGACATCATGCCGCCGTATGCAAAGTTGAAAAAAGAAACACGCCCGATGATCTTTCCGTCTTCTTTTCGAGTTATCCAAAGAGGAACAAGCGTACCGTCAAGAAAACTGTTGTAATCATATGCAAGATATTTCTTCTGCATTGAGGTTGTAAAATAGTCATCACTGTGCGTCTGCGCGAATGCCTTATGGAAATCCCTGTTTTCACGGAAATACTCCGTAACCTTTGGAGCCTCGCTTTTCCTTAAGACAGCAAGCCTTAAACGTTCGGTCTCCAAAGCAAGAACCTCGTATCTGTGCCTGTCCGGCTGCAAACTGTATCCTGATCTGGACATCCGGCTTATCTCACCTGATATTATGTGGTCGCTGCAGATTCAGATGATTCCGTAGTTTCAGAACCTGACGGCTCATCCAGAGTCTCATAATCCTTAAGGAGCATCTTTCTTACGTAAAGACCAGACTTGGTAATGATACCATCCGGCCAGTGCGCAGCCTTCTGCTCATTAGTGTATTTATCATTCAGGAGATAGAGTGCATTTGCTTCATCAATAAAGTTACTTCCGATAGCATAGTTGCACCAGGAGATATTGTTCTCCTCAAACAAAAGGCTCCAGGAATCACTCTCGCCCATGTTAAGACCTTCTTCACCATTGTCAGAGCAAATACCCCATTCAGTTACGAATACGCATATTCCCTGCTTTACGGCCTTCTGAACCTTTTCTCTGTACTCAACACCATGAGTTGAGGAGTAGATACGGCAAGCGTATGCAATGTTATCACCTTTGATCTTTGTCTTGGAGATAGTATCAATACCAAGGCCTCTGTCAGGTGCGCCGACAATTACAATGCTTGAAGGACTGTTCTTCCTTATGGCCTTAATTACATCCTCTGCAAAAGGCTTGATGTTTTTGGTCCATTCATCCTTTATCTTTCCGGATTCTTCAGTCTGGATCATATTATTCTCGATCTCGTACAGGATATTCGGCGAATCGGAATAAATGGATGAGATCCTGGTAAAGAAATCCACAGCCTTTGCTTTATTCTCATTGGCTGCCTTCTCATACTCGACATTCCAATCAAGGATTACATATATGCCCTGATTGATGCACATATCACAGATCTTACAGAGAGGATCGAAATACTTGTCAGGATCTTTAAGATAACCTGTCTCAGCATCACCGGTTATAGCGATCCTGATAACATTGCATCCCCAGTCTTCTGCAAGAGTCTTGATAACTTCTGCAGTAAAGAAATCAGAACAATCCTGTATACCGTAAGAACTCATTCCCTTAAGAACAAAAGTCTTGCCCTGACTGTTTACTATATTTGCACCTTTAACTTTAAGACGTCCGTTCAATTCAACAGCTTTCTCTGTAACAACGGCTGCACTTGCCGGATCTGTGGCCTCAGGTGCAAGTGTCGTAACCGTCACTTCAGGCTCTGTCTCGGTAGGTTCTGTCGAAGGCGTTGTGGAAGGAAGCGTTTCAGGTCCCAGGTTAGTGGAACAGGACGAAAGCAATAAAGCTCCTGACAATATAAAAACGGACATTCCGTAAGCTAGCTTGTTCATTAAAAATTTACCTCTCAAAACAACCAAAATATTGAAAACATCATTTAATTTTCAGGTTTTGATTGTATAATCAAAAGTATTATAGAGCAAAGTATACCAAAAACTAAGATTATTTAAGGTTATTTTGGTGAGAGTGATGTTTTTTTTTGAGTTTTACTCTATAATATTGTTTAGAATATGACATGGTGGGAGCCTTAAGTATGGGACGTACTGATGCTTTAAAAGATAAAATCCTTAAGCTTGGATCAAAGCAAAAGCTTGGCGCTTTGTTAAAGTATGCGGACAATCCTGAAGATGATGTCCGTATGACAGTAGCAATGGCAATGGGCATGGTTCCTTCCTACGAATCCGGAATGGCTCTGATCCCCCTCTTAAGAGATTCTTCTCCTATGGTCAGAGCAGCAGCAGCTACCGCAGCAGCTGATATCCACGCAAAGCATTGCGAAGAGTATGTTAAGAAGCTCGCTTTCGCTGATTCCGATCCTAATGTCAGACAGGTTGCGAAGCAGGCATTCGACAAACTTAAGGATAGCGTAGTCTGATAACAAATCAATTGAATGAATAAGGGCACTCAAGATTGAGTGCCCTTTTAATATGTCCGGTTTGTTCCCTTTTGTCAGAGTAAGATCACTCTTCGATAGGAACGATGTGCTCAGCATCCTTGAAGATGTGCTTCTCGGGTATAACGCCTCTAACTCTTGAAAGCGGATATACTCTGCTTCCTCTGCCGATAACTGTACCGGGATTAAGAACGCTCTGGCATCCGACTTCAACATTATCGCCTACGATTGCTGCGAACTTCTTAAGTCCTGTCTCGATAACCTCATCACCGCTCTTAACACTAACGAGCGTCTTATCTGACTTAACATTTGATGTGATAGCACCAGCGCCAAGATGAGACTTGAATCCGAGGATAGAGTCACCTACGTAATTGTAGTGAGGTACCTGGACATTGTCGCTGATGATGACATTCTTAAGCTCAGTTGAGTTACCTATTACGCACTTGCTTCCGATGAGAGCACTGCCTCTGATAAAAGCACACTGACGCACTTCAGTCTCAGGTCCGATGATGCAGGGTCCTGCAATATATGCTGAATCAAAGACTTTCGCACTCTTTGCGATCCAGATACCGTCGCCCTTGTCCTCATAGATCTCAGGATCAAGAGTAGGTCCTAACTTAAGGATGAATTCCTTGATAAGGGGCAAAGCTTCCCAAGGGTATTTCTTGTCTTCGAGGATCGGAGCTGCAAGCGTGTGAGTCAAATCGATAAGGTCTTTTGTTTCTAACATTTTATTTATCCTTTCTGCCCGCATCCGCCATAAGCGTCCGAGCAATAGATTACTTAGTCGGAGAGTATACAGTTACGAAAACCGTTCTGGGATACTGATTCTCTACACGGAAGTATACACTGTTGCCTTCCTTGCTTGAGATATTTACAGGAAGCTCAACGATTCCGATATCACCTGCGTCGATATCAGAATAGTCGATCGATACGACGATATCATCTGCTGTCAGGTTATTCAAAGTACCTGCACGTCCAACGATCTCAAGTTCTAATGACTTAAGTGAATAGTCAACAGCTACATTGTCAGGAAGATTCTCATCCTGATACTTATTGATCGGAACTGTAATGTTCTTAGTAACTACAGGATTTGTTACTACCTGGATATAGATCCAAAGGAGCAATGACATAAAGATGGATAAAACGAGGAAGATAACTCTGGTGGCAGTACCGACACGTTGTGAATTACTCGTCTGATCAGCAACCTTGGTCCTTATGGAGATCGGAACAGCTGTCTCTCCTGCTATCTCGACCTGTGTTGTTGCTACAACCGGCTCGGGAGCTGCTGTCTGCTCAGAAGGCTTTGCCTTGGCAGCTTCCTGAGCAACCTCGTCCTGTGTCAGCACATCCTTATCAACGGAAGGCTTTCCACGCATCTTATCAATAAACTTGCCGATAAAGGTCTTATTCTCACCGCCATATTCTTTGAGTCCCAACAGATACGAGAGGTTAGCTTCGAGCTCTTTTGTGGATCTCATCTCGAAAAGTCTTCCGTTAACAGCAATGGAAGTCTTTCCTCTTTCCTCGGAAACGACAACTGCAACGGTATCACCCATCTCGCTCGCACCAACAGCAGCTCTGTGACGGGTTCCGGAACGCTCGAGAGAATGCATCGTAACTGAGAGCGGGACATGACATCTTGCTGCGATGATCCTTCCATCTCTGATAAGGAGACCACCGTCATGCATCGGCGAACCTTTATAGAAAATACTCTGAAGCACGGAACTGGTAACTTCAGAATCGAATGTAACGACATTTTCCTGGGAAAGGAGCTCGTCCAATCTTGTGTGTCTTTCGATAAGAATGAGAGCACCTGTATATGTTCTGGACATTTCCTTACATGCTGCACTGATCTCTTTGATAAAGAAATTGAGTTCATCCTTTGTCATTACAGCTTCACTGTGTCTGAACGGATTGGCCGCACTGGAAGTTCTAAGACCAACTGTCTCAAGAGCTCTTCTTAACTCAGGCTGGAACAGTACAACGAACAGGATAGCTACGATATAAAGAAGGCGGTTAAAAAGGAAACCCACCATGTCGAGTCCAATAACACCGCAGAAAGCAACAAATACAAGGATAAGAACGATACCCTTGATAAGCTGCCATGCTCTTGTCTGTCTGATAAACAAAAGAAGCGTATAGAAAAGGAAAGTTACGAGTGCAATATCGATCGCGTAACGGACAAAATCCCAAAGGCTGCCAAAAAAGAGCGTGCCTTTATCAAGGCTGTTAAAAAGCTCGCCCAAGAATTCAAATATCTGGCTGATGAATGATGAATTAGACATCAATCGCGTCCTTCTTCCCTTACGCTTATCTTATTTAGTATAACATAAGGAAAAAGAAGATTTGAGAAAAATTGTAAGATAGGAACAAATAATATCCCGGCCGCTCACAAAGTAGCCGGAAAGGTATTAATTGCTTGCTTTCTTTGTAGTTGCCGTTGCAGAAGACTCTGAAGATTCAGACGTTTCAGAAGATTCTGAGGTATCAGAAGTATCCGAAGTCTCTGACGAAGCAGATGTCTCAGTCGCTTTTGTCGTCTCCGAATAGAAAGTCTGTCTGGTGGATTCGATCTTGAAAGCCTCATATTCTGCCGGAGTCATACCCTTGTCAGAACCCTTAAGGAGAGCCTCGCAAACGATGAAAGCAACGCAGTTGATCCTTATCTGGAGTCTGTCACCTGTACAGTCGATCTCGCCGTCTCCGTCGCGGTCCTTATCCTCTTCAACAAGGATAGAATCCAGAAAAGCCGTACAGTCTGCAGGTGTGCCTCTTACAGTACCATCAAAATCCTGCAATGTGAGGTTTTTGGTCTCCCTCATCTTTTCCATGCTCGTGTAGTTATAGTCAAAGCTCTCGAAATACACGATCGGGATGAATCTGTCATCGAAGGCTTTATAGTCGGAAATAGCGATCGGCACCTCCGAGAAAACATCCTTGTAGCCGTCATCATCAATATCAAGGCCTTTTATGCAGGCTTCGTTATAGTAGAGATCAAAACCGTAATTTGTATTGAGTGTATTCGTAAAGCATACGTCGTATGTCTGATAAAGCTTACGGCGCATCTCATATTTTCTGTTCTTCTGAAGTGATTTAAAACCGGAAGAAGCATAGACTTTGTCGCCTGAATAAAGGCTGTCTATGTTATACATTACGTCGATACTGTAGAACTCTTCTTTTGAAAGAGCCTTGCAGAACTCTTCAGCACCATTGTGATTGTCTGTTCCGGCACCGAAAAATACAAACCAGACATCGTAACCGACATCCTTATATTCCTTAAATGCCTTAAGCGCAGTAAGAACACAGGCTGTTCCTGACGCGTTATCTGAAATTCCGTCGAAGACATACTTCGGTGCTTCTGTCTCCTTTGTCTTCTTATCCTTGCTGTCTTTCTTGGCATCAGCCTTAGGCTTATATGCAGGAAGGATAGCAGCATCGTAATGGGTACCGATTATCGCTACTCTGTGTTCTATCTCATATCCGCCGCCGTCCTGGGCACAGTAAAAACCTGTTCCGGGAATCTTGACGATGTAATTGGCTGAGCTTTTTGCCTCAGTCTTCCCGTCGCCTTCCTTCTGGAAAGTCTGGATCTCCGGTGTGAATCCGAGCTCCTTGATCTTACCTTCAATGTAAGCACCGGTCTGGCTCTCACCTTCTGAATATGCGGCTCTGTCCGGATACTGAGAAGCTATCTCACGTGCGATATCGGCACCATATGTACCGTAATCTGCAGGCTTGCCCTTATCCTTGTCCTTATTCTTGCATGATGCCAAAAGCAGCGGCTGTGCAAAGACCGCGGCACACATTGCTGTTGCAAATAATCTCTTAACCAAAATACTGTTCATAACTACGCTATTATACCCTAAGCCTCGTCATCTTTTGTGGCAATTGATGAAGAGCTGTTTGTAATCTTCTTAAGTCTCTTTTCGAGGATCTCCAAAGCCTCTTCGGTAGAGGGATTTTTGATTGCCCAACTGCCCTTCCCGTCTACTTCTTCATAGCAAACAAGAGTGTCATTGGATACGGATCCCTTCCTGTAAGTATCCCTGAGCGAATTCATTATCGCATTAAAGCTTACGCCTTTAAGCTCAGTAGGAAGCCCTAGCTTCATATAAATGGCCGTAAATGCTGCCCTCGCCTTATCCGGGACAGTGGCATAAAGGCTTAATGCCAGCGCCTCTCCCTCCGAATAATTCATAAACCTGAAGTAGCCTTCGATAGCCTCCGACAGTTCGCTTCCCAGAGTAAGGAGCATCGGATTCTTCTTATCAATGGCTGTCCTTGCCGCATATACACGGTTAAGGAATACCCTGATATCAGAGTGGCTTGAACCTGAGATGTCGATAAGTTCTGTAAGAAGGCCGAAGTCAGCAAGCAGAGCATATCTGATTATCTGTGAATAACCGTTAGGGATAAACTTCTTGGGTACAGTTGCAAGAAATGCCGGATCTACGAATACGGCAGTCTGGGATATCCCTATCACGGCTGTATTCTTATGGCTTCCTGAGTTTAGGCATGCCCTGTCGGAACAGCAGGTCTCAGCCATGGACGAAAGTGTCGTCGGGACAGCTATATATCTGGACTTTCCCGTATAAAGAGCTGCTGAAAAAGATGCAATATCCAGGACGGAACCGCCGCCTAATGCGATTATCCAGTCATTGCTGTTAAGGCCGAAGTCATTTAACTCCTTAACTACGTTATTGACCTGGGACAGGTTCTTATTTGCCTCTCCCTCTTCAACGGTTATAAGGCAAGTCTTGATATTCCTTAAGACGAACTGCTTTTCAAAAGCGTTGTAATAATAAGCACTGACCTGTCTGTCAGAGATAATGGCAGCCTTGATCTCACGGTCTGAAAGATCTTCGTTGTCATACTGCTCAAGAATATAGCCGGCAATAAACTCTTCTGCTATACCGCTTCCGGTAAAGCAATCGTAGCTTCGGTTACAATCAAGTCTGTCCAAGCTCCAGTGCTCCTTTCGGTCAATGGCGGAAAACCGCATTCTTTTCGAATTGTATATTACCACAAAAGTGTTAAAATAAACGCTCAGGTAAAATTATTAATAGAGGTTATGTATGAAAATAAGAACGAGATTCGCACCCAGCCCCACGGGATTTATGCATGTTGGTAATCTTCGCACCGCACTTTACGAGTACCTTACAGCCAAGCACGAAGGCGGTACTTTTGTATTAAGGATCGAGGATACAGACCGTGAACGCTATGTAGAGGGCGCAACTCAGGTTATATATGACACAATGAAGCTCGCCGGCCTTGAGCACGATGAAGGTCCGGATATCGGCGGTGAATACGGTCCTTACGTCCAGAGCGAAAGACTCTCAATGTATAAGCCTTATGCCGAGCAGCTCGTAGAGCAAGGAAAAGCATACAGATGTTTCTGCACCAAAGAGCGTCTCGAGGCATTAAAAGAGAATGCTCCTGAAGGAACAGGCTACGACCGTCACTGCAGAGACTTATCTCCTGAAGAGATCCAGAAGAACCTTGATGCCGGCATGCCTTATGTCATCCGTCAGAAGATGCCTCTCACAGGCTCTACTTCTTACCATGACCTGGTATACGGTGATATCACGTTCCCCAATGAGGATCTTGACGACCAGGTACTTATCAAGACCGACGGTTTCCCTACTTATAACTTCGCAAATGTTATCGATGACCACACTATGGGAATCACTCATGTTGTAAGAGGTTCCGAGTATCTTTCTTCAACACCTAAGTACAACCTCCTCTACGAGGCATTCGGCTGGGAGATCCCCACATACATCCATCTCCCGCTCATCATGGGCAAGTCAGTAGATGAGGAAGGCAATGAAGTCATCTCCAAGCTTTCCAAGCGTCACGGCTCCACAGGCTTCATGGATCTCGTTAACGAGGGATATCTCCCCGAGGCGATAATCAACTATATCGCTCTTCTCGGCTGGGCACCCAAGGACACAAGAGAGATCTTCTCGTTGAAAGAGCTCATCGAAGCTTTTGATATCAACGGCATCTCCAAGTCGCCTGCTGTCTTCGACTACGATAAGCTCTCATGGGTCAACCAGGAGCACATCAAGGCAATGACCGACGAAGAGTTCCTTACACATGCCAAGCCTTACTACGATGAGGCAGGCGTTGATCCTTCATGCTATGAACTCCTCGCTGAGCTCTTAAAGCCCAGGATCGCGAAGTTCACGGAGATCACCGAGAAGCTCTCATTCATCAAGGAGTACGGTGACTTCGATCTTGCGCTTTTTGAACACAAAAAGAGTAAGTCCACGCTGGAATCTTCGAAGGAAATGCTCGAAAAGGCCATCCCCGTACTTGAGCAGCTTGACTGGGACAGAGATCAGATCACAGAAGCAATGAAGACTCTTGCAGAGAGCCTTGAGGTTAAGAACTCTGTTGTTATGTGGCCGGTTCGTATCGCTGCTGCAGGAGTTGCTGTAACCCCCGGCGGATGTGCAGAGGTCATGCTCCTTTTGGGTAAGGAAGAGTCCTTAAAGAGAATTAAATACGCTTATTCAAGACTTTGATTTGGGAGAATATGAGAAATGGCTGAAAGCAAGAATTTTATCGAGCAGATAATCGACGAAGAGCTCAAAGAAGGCGGCAGAGTCTACGGTAAAAAGATCCACACAAGATTCCCGCCTGAACCTAACGGTTACCTTCACATCGGTCACGCAAAGGCATTGGAGATTGACTTCGGTACAGCTGAAGAATACAACGGCCTTTGCAACCTCAGAATGGATGACACGAACCCCACCAAGGAAGATGAGGAATTCGTTGATGCCATCAAGGAAGACATCAAGTGGTTAGGTCACGACTGGGACGACAGATTCTTCTATGCTTCCGAATACTTCGAGAAGATGTATGAATTTGCGATAGAGCTCATCAACAAGGGCCTCGCTTATGTTTGCGAGCTTACTCCCGAACAGATGCACGACATGAGAGGCGACACCAAGACTCCTGCTGTCTCTCCTTACCGTGACAGACCTATTGAAGAGAGCCTTGACCTGTTTAAGAGAATGAGAGCCGGAGAATTCGAAGACGGCAAGATGACACTTCGTGCCAAGATCGATCTCGCATCCGGCAACTTCAATATGAGAGACCCTGTTATCTACAGGATCAATCACCTCCCTCACCACAGAACAGGAACCGAGTGGTGCATCTATCCTATGTACGACTTCGCTCATCCTATCGAAGACGCTCTTGAAGGTATTACACACTCCCTCTGCTCATTGGAGTTCGAATCACACAGACCTCTTTACGACTGGGTCGTAAACAATATCTCTGTAGAGTGCAAGCCCCGTCAGATCGAGTTCGCAAGACTCGGCATCACACACACTGTTCTTTCCAAGAGAAAGCTCCGTGCCATGATCGAGGCAGGAATCGTATCAGGATGGGATGACCCAAGAATGCCTACACTCTGCGGTCTCAGAAGACGCGGATACACACCCGCTTCCATCCATAACTTCAGTGCCAGGAACGGCGTAGCAAAGGTCAACTCCGTTGTAGACTTCGCATTCCTCGAATACTGCTTAAGAGAGGATCTTAACGAGCACGCTCAGAGAGCCATGGCTGTCTTAAAGCCTATAAAGCTCATCATCGACAACTATCCTGAGGGTCAGTCCGAAGACTTCGACGTCGAGAACAATCCTAAGGATGAGAACGCCGGCATGCGTAAGGTATCCTTCTCAAGAGAACTCTGGATCGAATCTGAAGACTTCATGGAAGTTCCCGCTCCCAAGTATTTCAGACTCTTCCCCGGCAACGAAGTTCGTCTTAAGTCAGCTTACGTTGTCAAGTGCGTCTCATGCGATCATGACGCTGACGGCAACGTTACTGCAGTTCACTGCACATACGATCCTGATTCAAGAGGCGGCAATACGCTTGACGGCAGAAAGATCAAGTCCACAATCCACTGGGTAGATGCCAACAACTGTGTTGACGGTGAGATCAGACTTTACGACAGGCTCTTTACCACAGAGCAGCCTGACCTTGCTGACTGCAACTATCTGGACTTCATCAATCCTGATTCTCTGGAGATCATCAAGGGCGCAAAGCTCGAAGCATTCCTTAAAGATACAAAGCCTGCTGACAGATTCCAGTTCTTAAGAACAGGTTACTTCTGTGCAGACTCCAAGGATTCAACTCCCGATCACCTCGTGTTCAACAGAGCTGTATCTTTAAAGGACAGCTACAAACCGGAATAAGCAAAACTAATACCCCGCACTTCAGACAATAATTGCATACGCAATAAACTCGTGCGGGGTATTATTATGCTTATTTGCTGTTTCTCTCGTAAGTCGGCTGCTCGTATAAAGTCTTGCCCAGAAGCGTTATAGCCTGCTTAGGGCAATAATCCACGCATCTGTAGCACATCGTGCATTTGGCGGAAGCTACAGCCTTGCCGTTCTCTATCCTGATATTCTTTGTCGGGCAATTCTTCGCACAGATACCGCAGCCGATGCACTTCGAAGGATCGATCTTAAGTTTATCTTTATAACCTGTCGTCTTATTGTAGAACCAGAGCCTCTGGCCGAATAATCCTGCCAGGTGTGCTGCAAAAGAAAGCCCTTCTCTAGGATAGTTACCTTCCCTTATCTGCTTAGCAACTTGTGTCACGCGTAGGTCAGCTTTATCAATTATCGCCTTATTCTGTTCCCTGGTCTTCTTAAGCGCCTTGCAGTCACCAATAGAGTCCGGCATAACGATCTGAAGGCCGCCGGTAATCTCCGCGCCGTACTTCTTAAGGAGCCTTGCTGCGCACCCTGTACCGTCGCCTGCAAAAAGACCCATTGTCGTAATCAGAAAGACCTTCTTCCCTTTCCATGCTTCTTGGTTGCTGTTTATAAAGTCTCTTACAAGATACGGAATATTCGAAAACATCGTCGGATAAGCGAGGATCAGTTCATCTTCTTCAAAAGCCTTCAAAACGTCAGGCGACTCGATGGGATAGATTCTCGAATCCATGCCGAGCTCATCTAAGAGCAGCGTCACCACATGCTTCGTGTTGCCTGTTCCGCTTAAATAGATCGCATTCATAGAGCACCCTCCAAAAGCATCTTGAAAGCTTTCTTAAGATACTCTTCTTTTGTCATGTTGAACCTGAGTTTCAGGTATTCTTCTTTGTCGATTGCCATAGTAATGATCCCGGATATCGAAGACCACATCATTATGACTGCCGGATAGATGTCAATATCTTTTCTGACCTTACCTTCTTCTATGCCGCTTCTGATGAATCTGGCAATCTCCTCATTTGTCTGTTCGCCGATATCGTAAATCTTCTTATAAAGCTCCTGATCCATATCGACGGAGATCTTACCGAGCGTCCCCCTGCAGAATAAAGGATGTGCTTCGAACTTCTCAGCAATATCAAAGCAGAGCTTGTAATACCTATCTTCAAAGCTCCCCTTGCCGTCAGCAGCTTTCCTGGCATCCTCAAGAAACATCTCCATGTACTTGCAAACAATCGAATCCCAGATGATCTGCTTGCTCTTGAAATAAACATACATCGTTGACTTGCTGATTCCGGTGAGCTTTGCGATATCGTCTGTCGAAGTGGCTTCATATCCCTTTTTCTCGAAAAGTTCTTCTGCCGCCATCAGCACGGAGGCTGTATGTATCTCGATCCTTAATGCTTTTCGCATATAATCTTCCCTCATCTTTCTTATATTCTGAATCCCTTATATCGAACTATCAGTACAATTATCGTACTACTAGTTCGATATAGTGTCAACAGAACACATCAGACCAAGAGCTGATTAAAAGAAATAGAAGCTTTTTCAGTAGATCTCAGGAAGTTTAAGCATCCTGTCCAATGCCTCATTTACAATGCTTCTGGGGCAAGCGATATTCATTCTGATGAAATGATCTGCCTTTTTGGAGAAGAATGTGCCTTCGGAAAACTTGATGTGCGTCTTTTCGAGGAAAAACTTTGAAGGGTCTTCCAAGCCCAGCCCGGACGCATCTATCCACATGAGATAAGTGCCTTCGATATCTGTTACTTTTAGCTTCGTTCCGGCGAGACGCTCCTTAACAAGACCGATGTTGCCTTTAAGATATTCACAAAGCCCGTCCATCCATTTATCGCCATAGGTATAAGCTGCTCTTGTCGCAACAAGGCCCATGATGTTTAATCCGAACGCACCTGTCGTAAGAGCATATTTGTCCACTGCCCTTTTCATCGCGTCATCGGCAATAACGATATTGGCAGCCTGAATGCCGGCGATGTTGAACGATTTGGTGGCAGACGTGCAGGTAACTGTTATCTTCTTCAATTCTTCTGATAAAGAAGCGATCGGTATATGCTTATGTCCGCTGTAGACGAAGTCTGCATGGATCTCATCGCAGACAATGATCATATGATTCTTAAGACAGATATCGCCTACTCTTAAGAGTTCTTCCCTTGTCCAAACGCGGCCGGCAGGATTATGCGGATTACAGAAGATCAGCATCTTTACGTCGTTCTCACGGACCTTGCGCTCAAAATCTTCAAAGTCTATCTCATAGCGGGAACCTTTCAGGACAAGGTCCGATATAACAAGATTCCTGCCGCTGCCCTTTACGGCTCTGCCAATGGGACCATAAAGCGGCTCAAAGATAAGTATGCTGTCGCCCTCTTTTGTAAGCGCCATTATCGAATCCGAGATGCCGAGAACAACTCCCGGAAGCTTTATTATAGTTTTGGGATCAACATCCCAGCCGTATCTTCTCTTATACCAGCCGGTAACTGCCTTATCGTAGGACTCATCTGCTTCAGGGTATCCGAAAACGCCTCTTTGGGCCTGCTCTACGAGAGCCTTAATGACTTCGTCAGGACTTCTGAAATCCATATCAGCGACCCACATGGGAATAAGATCATCGATCCCGTCTATCTTCTGATGCTTTATATCTTCAGGTGTGTTTCTATCTATTAGTTCGTCAAAGTTAATCATAACGTTTCCTTAGGTTCCTCCTGGCACAAAGCAATTATATAATCCCACGAACGAGTTATTTGCGCCAGCAAATACTGTCTGAAGTGAGGGGATTATATAATTGCGCCTCAAATTACTGTTTGAAGTGAGGAGATTATATAATTGCGCCTTAGTATCCAGCTAAGAACGCCTTAGTTCTCTCCTGCTGAGGGTTAGTAACGAGTTCGTATGCAGGACCTTCTTCAACGATAACGCCGCCGTCCATGAATACGATACGGTCAGCAACATCTCTTGCGAAAGCCATCTCGTGAGTAACGATGACCATTGTCATCTTTTCGCGTGCAAGCTCCTTGATTACTGTTAAGACACCCTTCGTAAGCTCAGGGTCAAGTGCTGATGTAGGCTCATCGAAGAAGATTATCTCCGGGTTGGTGGCAAGCGCTCTTGCGATGGATACACGCTGCTGCTGGCCGCCTGAAAGATTGCAGGGGTAAGCATCAGCCTTTTCGACAAGATCCATCTTCAGAAGGAGTTCGTCGCAGATGATGTTTGCTTCATCCTTGCTCTTCTTGTGAACGTGTATCAAAGCTTCAGTTACGTTCCTTCTTACGGAAAAATGCGGGAAGAGATTGAAGTTCTGGAAGACAAGACCGAACTTGGATCTGATCTCTTTCTCGGTTGCTTTGTCACAGTATTTACCGCCGTTGCATAGTACATCGCCGCCAATAACGATCTTTCCGTTGTCCACCTTTTCGAGTGTGGTGGCACATCTGAGAAGCGTTGATTTACCGCCGCCGGAAGGACCGATAACAGCAACGACTTCACCGCGCTTAACTTCCATGGAGATGCCCTTTAAGACCTCCAGTTTATCGAAGGACTTATGTACGTCTTTGATCTCAAGAACGATATCGTTATTTGCATCAGACATATAAGCCACCTCTTAGGAATAGTAAGACATGGATTTCTCCACGCGGTTTAAGATGAATTCGATAAGGAGATTCATCGCATAGTAGAACAATCCGGCAACGATAAACGGCATTACGGATACCTGCTTCGATGCAGCAGCGGATGCCTTGGTAAACATTTCAGCAACAGAGAGTACCTGAGCGAGCGATGTATCTTTAACTAGAGTGATGATCTCATTAGATACGGATGGAAGGACTCTCTTTACAACCTGAGGCAGGATGATCTTGAAATATGTCTGTGACTTGGAAAAACCAAGAACGGTCGCAGCTTCATACTGACCTTTTGACATAGACTGGATACCGCCTCTGAAGATCTCAGCAAAGTACGCTGCGTAATTAAGCGAGAACGCGATTATTGTCGCTATGAATCTATAGTCGTTTCCAAGGCTCACTCTGAATACATAATAAGGTCCGAAATAGACAAGAAGGAGCTGAAGCATAAGAGGCGTGCCTCTTAAGACAGATATATAGAGCCTGCATGCAAGTGAGATAACAGGGATCTTGGACATCCTGCCTTTGCAGATAAGAAGACCCAAAGGGATCGAGAATATCAATGTCAATCCGAAGATTGCAAGAGTATATCCGAAGCCCTGCACCAACTGTGTTAGTGTTGACAGCAGCAATCGTAATACATCATTCGTTCCGTCCATACTGATCCTCTACCCTGGAAATATAAAACTCTTAGATTGTACCATAACCGCCGTCTTAAGTTGATGGCAAAGTAAGATGTGTTAAAATTGTTTTACTGTAGATATTTTAAAGAATTGCTGAATCATTTTTCGAGGGGAAATAGCATTTCACATGGAAAACAGTGACACCGGCAATAACGGATTTACACTGATCTTGAAATACCGTTATGTCCTTATGGGCATTGCAGCTATTTGGATCCATGTTTTCCATGTATGGATTCCGGTATTCCATGATCCTTCAAATGAAGTCACTCACTTCCTTTACAGCATTGAAGAATTCATCAGAAGAATGGGTTATTGCGGTGTGGAGATTTTCCTGCTCATATCCGGTATGGGCCTGACCTACGCTATCAAGAAAGGTTCAGTTGCAAGTTTCTATAAAAGAAGGCTCAGCAGGATTTTCCTGCCTTATCTGATCGTTACTCTCATAAGATGGCCAATAGATAAATGGACTATCTGGATGTTTTTGGAAAACGCAACCGGCCTTTCATTTTATACGAAGGATATACATCACTTCTGCTGGTTCGTTCCTGCCATAGCTACTCTTTATCTTGTTTTCCCTCTTTACTACTGGATCTTCAGCAAAGCAAAAAACAAGTTGCTGTTCACGGCTCTCGCCATTGCATTATGGTTCATGATAACCATAGTTACATGCGGTTATCTGCGTTTTGATTTTTACGATTTCACTAACAGGATCCCTATATTCCTTATCGGCATATATTTCGGAGAGTTATCGCAAAAACAGCTGCAGAGTAAATTCACAAAAAAGCATTATCTGATAATGCTCGCCGTTTTTGTTGCCGGCCTGATCCTTGCTTATTTTTATAACTTCTGTGATTTTGAGCTGATAATCCCGAACAGCAAGACATTCATTCCAAATATCTTATTATCTGTCAGTATGGCTTTCCTGATCACAAAACTAATGGATGTATTGAACCGCCGGTTACCCAAACCCGGACGGATCCTTAATAAGACAATTGGCTTCTGGGGGAAAATGTCTCTTGAGGTATATTGCGCGTATATTTGTCTTCTGAAACCCTATTTCTTAATCTTCGTGAGGATGCTTGGCGGACTTAAACTTCCAATTATCGCAATCAATATCGTAGTCTTCGTTTCGACCTCATGTATAGCTTTTCTTATCAGTCTGTTATGCAAAGGTATCCGGAAATTAATAGAACTCCCTGAAAAGAACAAATTAGCAAAAGAAAAATAAAAGGGCTGCTTCAATACTGAAACAGCCCTTGCTTTTGGTTTGTTTTAAGGATTATTTTCCGAGGATAGTAACGTCCTTGCCGAACCACTTCTTGGAAATCTCAGCCATTGTGCCGTCCTTAGCCATCTCATCCATGACCTTCTGGACTTCATCACGGAGCGCTTCATTTCCCTTAAGGAAACCTACACCATACTCTTCAGAAGCAACTGACTCATCAAGAACTGCGAAAGCCTTGCCTGATGTCTGGATCTCATAACGTGCAACGATCTCGTCCATAACGATAGCATCAACGCTGCCCATCTCAAGTTCCATCATTGCATTGAGGTAAGAATCCATCTCGACGAGCTTGCCGAAAGAATCCTTAAGAGCTGCATTATCTTCAAGAGCTGCAAGTCCGGATGAATCCTTCTGAACGGCTACAGTCTTGCCTGCGAGGTCAGCAAGTGAAGAAATGCCCGAATCATTCTTAACAACAACTACCTGAGCATTGGACATATAAGCCTTTGACCATGTGTAACCGTCTTCTCTTCCGCTGATCGTAAATCCGTTCCAGATGCAGTCGATGTTGCCGGACTTAAGTTCCTGATCCTTAGCATCCCAGTTGATAGGCTGAGCTACGAACTCTTTGCCCATACGCTTTGCTGCTTCTTTCGCAAGGTCAAGGTCAAAACCTACATAAGAACCGTCATCTGCAACGAATCCCATAGGCGGGAATTCCTGGTCGAAACCTACGACGAACTTCTTGCTTTCCTTCTTGCCGCATCCGGCGAAAGCCAGTGCCAATGTAGCTACAGCCATAACTGAAGCTACGATCTTCTTCATAACCATATAACACTTTCCTCCAATGGTCTTATGTTTTATTTGGTGCCGAAAATACGGTCACCCGCATCTCCCAAACCAGGGAGAATATACGCATTTTCATTAAGCTCTCTGTCAACGTTACCGACATAGATATCGATATCAGGATGAGCTTTTGCAAGTCTCTCGATTCCAACAGGAGCTGCGATGATGCACATGAACTTAATGTGCTTTCCGCCGTGAGCCTTGATGGAATTAATGGCATCAACTGCTGAACCGCCTGTAGCGAGCATAGGATCTACTACAACGATGAGACGCTGATCGATAGGATCAGGAAGCTTGCAGTAATAGTCGTGAGGTTCATGTGTCTCAGGATCTCTGTAAAGACCGATGTGACCTACCTTAGCAAGAGGTGTAAGAGCCTGAACGCCCGGAACCATACCGAGACCTGCACGAAGGATAGGAACGATAGCGAGCTTCTTACCGTCGATCATGGGAGTCATTGTCTTCTCGAGAGGAGTCTGTACTTCAACATCCTTGAGAGGAAGATCTCTTAATGCCTCATAACCTTCCAGAGTAGCGATCTCTTCCACGAGATGTCTGAACTCATATGTTCCGGTCTCAACTTTTCTCAAAAGAGAGATCTTGTGCTTGATAAGCGGATGTTCCATGACCTGAACGTTCTTAAAATCTTTGTACTGCATATTCCGTCTCCTTTTCAGCTTAAGTGAAATAGGGTAATACAACCTCTTGAATATTTTAGTTGAATGAATTTTTAAGTCAATAAAAGCGATGCGGTCACCGGAGTAATATTACAGACAAATGTCAAATTGATTGCTTGAATTTTACACAAGAGTGCTATTATAAATTAAATTCCAATTACAACGGAGGGCTTGTTATGAGTAAATCCAGTCTTCAGGATGGAGCTGTCTACGACGCGAAGTCACTGGGTGCCGGCCGTGTTATCGTGCTTGGTTTCCAACACATGTTCGCTATGTTCGGATCAACCGTCCTCGTCCCTGCTCTCACCGGTCTGTCGGTGTCAGCCACACTTCTTTTCGCAGGTTTGGGAACAATTCTTTTCCACCTTATCTCCAAGAGAAAGGTTCCTGCATTCTTAGGTTCATCTTTCGCATTCCTCGCAGGTTATTTTGCAATTGCACCTAACGGAGAGAAAGAGTTACTTCCTTATGCATGCTTCGGTGTCGCACTCGCAGGTCTCGTTTACCTGATCCTCGCAGCGCTCATCAAGGCATTCGGCGTTAACCGCGTAATGAAGTTCTTCCCGCCTATCGTAACAGGTCCTATCATCATTGCTATCGGTCTCTGCCTTTCAGCAACAGCTATCAACAGCTGCTCCACTAACTGGATCGTAGCAGTCGTTGCAATCCTTATCATCGTTATCTGCAACATCTGGGGCAAGGGCATGATCAAGATCATCCCTATCCTCCTTGGAGTTATCGGTGCATGCATTCTCTGCATAATCCTTACACTCGCAGCAGGCCAGCCGGTTGAAGGTTACTATACCATCATGGGCAACCCGAACTTCCAGCTTTTCTCTGTAGCAAGCATTGAGAATATCAAGAATGCTGCATGGATCGGTCTTCCTTTCAAGTACAGTGATACAGTATTCAGCATCTTCACAAGCGGAACACCTGATACCGGACTTCTTATCACAGCTATCTTCACTATCGTTCCTATCTCACTTGCAACTATCGTTGAGCATATCGGCGACATCTCCGCTATCTCTTCAACAGTCGGCGAGAACTACATCAAGGATCCCGGACTTCACAGAACACTCATGGGTGACGGTCTTGCAACAACACTGGCTTCACTCTTCGGTGCTCCTGCCAATACAACATACGGCGAGAACACAGGCGTTCTTACACTTTCCAAGGTTTACGATCCTTTCGTTGTAAGACTTGCAGCATTGTTTGCCATCTGCTTCTCCATCTCACCTAAGCTCGCAGCTTGCATCTCTGCTATCCCTACACCTGTTGTAGGCGGTATCTCCCTTGTACTCTACGGCATGATCTCTGCAGTCGGTGTAAGAAATGTAGTTGAGAACAAGATCGA
>JAEEGJ010005948.1_pt1 | contig 37403 bp, 36 predicted proteins | sample 8958761 | NCBI WGS metagenome assembly JAEEGJ01 (sample SAMN16246546, study PRJNA631951) | gut metagenome | biome: gut microbiome; feature: rumen; material: RS-attached | host: Bos | place: Iran: Karaj | collected 2018-10
CCGAGGAGGCCGTACTCACGAGCCTGGTCGATAGCGACTTGCAGACGGTGGATAGCCAGCGGGTATTCAGCGCGGATATAGACCAGACCGATGGTGGCGCCGATACAGAAGCCGCCGATAGCCATGGCCTCGATGATGGAGTGCGGGTCGCCTTCCAAAATGGAACGATCCATGAATGCGCCGGGGTCGCCCTCGTCAGCATTACAGATGATGTATTTCTGGTCGGCAGCGTTCTTGGCGCAGAGCTCCCACTTCAAACCGGTGGGGAAGCCGGCGCCGCCACGGCCGCGAAGACCGGACTTCTTGATGACGTCGATGGTGGCAGCGGGATCGTGTTGCTCCAGAACGCTGGCCAATGCCTTGTAACCATCACGTGCGATGTATTCGTCGATGTTTTCGGGATCGATGAAACCGCAGTTACGAAGGGCGATACGCATCTGTTTCTTGTAGAAACCCATGTGCTTGGAGTCGGAGATGTGAGCCTTGTCCTCGGGGTTCTCATAGAGCAGACGCTGCACTTTTCTACCTTTGATGATGTGCTCGTTGACGATCTCGAGGGCGTCTTCGGGTTTCACCTGGGTGTAGAAGGTGTTGTCGGGAAGAATCTTCACGATGGGGCCTTTTTCGCAGAAGCCGAAGCAACCGGTGGTCACGACCTGCACATCGTCGGCAAGGTTCTTTTCCTTCAAAATTTGAATGAAATTCTCTCTGATTTTGGGGCTTTCTGAGGCCGTACATCCCGTACCGCCGCAGAGCAGAATGTGGTATTTATAATTTGCCATAACTGACCTCCTTACTGATTATTTGTCGATTTTTTCGTAATTTACCGGGATGACGCCTTCCAGGATTTCATCTTGCATGATGTACTTGGTGACGAGTTCCTGACCCTTCTTGATGTCCACGTGACCGAAGACGATGGGGTCGTGACCGGGTTTCTTAACTTCGACGGTAGGTTCAGCATAGCAGTAGCCCATACAGCCCGTCTGAGTGACAACAGCCTTGACATTTTGCTTGTTGCATTCCTCAATGATGGCTTCCATGGTCTGTTTTGCGCCGGAAGCGATACCGCAGGTTGCCATAGCCACCTTGACTTGCACGAGGTTCTCGACGTTCTCGCCGCCTTCGCGCAATTCAATCTTGGATTGCAACTCTTCTCTCTTTTTCTTGAGATCTGCCAATGATTTTATTTTTTCCATACGATAAAATTTGGTAAGTTGTAGATTTTATTTACTTGTTTATACGTTTCTTACGATAAATTCAGGCTCTATTTTTTGCGCGGCAAAGGTATAAAAAAAAACGATACCCGCCTATATAAAAAACAAGGTATTTCTTTGGGCGGGTATCGTTAGTCTTGGGGAGTGCAGAATGGGAAGATGAGACGATGAAAAGCGATGAAATATTACATCTTCACGCATCGATATGAACAGAGAAATGCGTTCTCAGCCAAGTCATTACTGGGGTAACGAAGACCAAAAGCCTCGTTTCCGGAAGCGTCATACTCGATTACGATACGGTCGTTTAATGTCACGCTGCCGGGGAAGCCCCAGCCCACGATGTAGTTGTTGCCGCTCTTGCACACCGAACCGCACGCCTGGGTGAAGTAGTCACCACCATTTACGAGTTCACCGCCATTGGAAACCTCGCCCGTTGAAGGGTTGATGGTCAGCTTCAGCGGGCGCGAAGCCGGCGTGGGGTGACCGTTGCCGTTGTCGAACAATGTCAGCGTGGTGCCGTCCAGCCACGCATTGTGCTGTCCGCAGAAACTGTATGCGCTGGGTTGAGCTTCGCCGGAAATGCGCCAGATGATGTTGCCGGTGGTGTCCGTCCGGTCAATCTTCAATACCGAGCTGATGTGGCGGAACGAGCAGAGCCAGTTACCGTCGGGCAGCACCTGGATGGCGTTGAAATGCACGTAATCCTTGCCCGCCGTACTGCTGAAGGTCTCATCGAACCAACCCTCCATCTCGGGATGATCCACGCTCCACCAGTCGAAAACCACCTTTCCGTGGTCCACCTCCTGCAAATAGGCCGATGCCACAGTTCTGTCGCCGATGTTGCGGTCAATGTAGCTGGAAACGATATAGTGGTCAAGGTCGAACATGTAGAAGTCGTGCCCATCGATGGGATCACCATTATGCACGTAAGAGCCGGACGCCAATAACTGGATGGTTTTCACCACCTTATAATGGTCATCCAAAATGACACGCATGCCAGGGTCGTAGCCTGAAATCACCAGATAGCTGAATTTGGGATCGTTGGCGTGGTAGCTGTAGTAAGTTTGTCCGCCAACCACATGCTTCTTGAAATCCCACCAACCGGTGTTGTTGGTGGATTGGATGTCGTCGGAATTGCAACGGTAAAAGAGGATGTTGCCGTCGTTGTCCATCTTCATGACTAACCGTGTATGGACAAACGAAAGGTAGAAGTCTCCCTCAGAAGTCGCCTTCCCCGTGACAGCCATAGGTGGTATCTGGGCGTTCAGCGTGTTGATCAGGATGGTGCCTTGGTAGTCGCCGCTGCGATAGACGATGGGAATCTGTACGCCCGCCGCAATCTTCGTCACCGGCACCTTCACGAAACCGCCTGTCGCCGACTTCCCGGCAATGGTAAGTTCCTTGAACATTGAGGCGTTCTCCACCTCAAATTCAGCGTCAAACTCGGTGTTCAGGGTGACCAAGTTGACAACGGTGTCTTTCTGCAAGGAGATGGAATAGCGTTCCCCGTTAATCGTGATGTTCAGCACATCCGTTTCATCGTGTTTGCACCCTGTCATTCCAAAGACGGTCAAAACAATTAAAGCGAGAGAAAAAAAATGTTTCATAATATTCAATTTTGGGTTAAAAATTCAACGGCAAAAATACATTTTTTCAAAGTCATAGTTATAGTTATTGTCAAAATTATAAGTAAAATAAACAATAAATCCCCTGCTTTCACGTTATTCGCACTGATTTATTAACATTCAAAAACGTGCGTTATGAAAAACAAATGGATTCCAATTGCGATTATCGCCAGCATCGGGCTCTTTTTGGCGGCCATAGCCATCGGCATAGCCTATTATCAAACCAAAAAGCCGCAGAAAACGGTCTCTATTGTAGGTTTGGCGGAGAAGGATTTCACCTCCGACCTCATCGTTTGGGAGTTCGAGTATGAAGCCAAGGGCAATGACATGAAAGAAGCCTACGCCAACCTCAAGGAACAGAACGAAGTGGTGAAAGCCTATCTCAAAAAGGCGAACATTCCTGATAAAGAGATTGACTTCAAGAAGATTAGCACTCGCACTAACTACCGCCATTTCTATGATGCAAACAACCGCTGGCGCGAGGAGTTCGATGGCTATATTGCCAATCAGGTGGTGCGCATCGAGTCTCGCGACATTGACAAGATCGAGGCACTCACCCGCGACATCTCCGAGCTGTACGACCAGAACATCATGATTGATAACCATAATCCCGAATATTATTATACGAAACTGGCCGATTTGAAGCTGCAAATGCTTGCCGAAGCCTCCCAAGACGCTAAAAGCCGCGCCGAAACCATCACTAAAAGTGCTGGCGCGAAATTAGGCGACCTCAAAAGCGCCAATATGGGCGTGTTCCAGATCACCAAACCCAACTCCTCCGAGGAAGATTACACCTGGGGCGGCGCCTTCAACACCTCCTCCAAGGAGAAACGCGCCAGCATCAACATGCGCCTGACCTATTACGTCAAGTAGGGACGTGTCGCATACGTCCGCAAAATAAAAATCCCCGTCCGGCATCGCTGAACGGGGATTTTTGTATAGTAATCGGAAAGGATTATTCTTTTTCCTCAAAAGAAATCTCACCATCGGGTCTTTTGTTCTGAAATTTCTCCTTGGTTTTCTGCAATTGCTTCTTGAGTGCATCAACAGCGAGGTCAGTGGCCTCTTCGAAGGATTTGGCCGTCTTGCCGGCGCGGGCGTCGTTGCCGCGGATGTTCATGCGAATGTCAACGGTCTTGTTCTCCGGTGATTCGGTGTTCTCCAGCTTCAACGCAACCTCGGCACCCAGGATGCCGTCGTGCAGCTTGTTGAGTTTCTCCACCTTCTCGGTGATAAAAGTTTCCAGTTTCTGATCCGCTTTGAAGTGTACGGAATTGATGTTAATTTTCATAAAAACCTCCTTTTTGTTTATGAATTACGCTCTTGGATGAGCTTGATTGTATATCGATTTGAGCTGCTCAATGGAATTGTGCGTATATACTTGGGTGGCCGCCAGACTGCTGTGGCCCAGGATGGTCTTGATGGCGTTCAGGTCCGCCCCCTTGTTGAGCAGGTGGGTGGCAAATGTATGCCGGATCACGTGCGGACTGCGCTTGTCAATTGTGGTCACCATATCCAAGTATTTACGTACTATTCTATAGACAGCTTTCGCATAAAGACGCTTTCCATTCTCGGTGACAAAGATATAATTATTTTCGGTAACTCCGCAAAATTTTTTTTCCAAGTTTTCCAAGTACATTGTCAATAACTCTTCCATCTTATTTCCGAACGGAATGATCCTTTCCTTATTGCGTTTCCCCAAAACTTTTATTGTATTTTCTTGTAAATGAATGTCTTGGATTTTAACGTTCAGCAATTCAGAGAGACGCATCCCCGTAGCGTAGAAAAGTTCGAGGATAGTGCGGTCGCGCAAACCCTCGAAAGATTCCTCGAAGGGTATGTCGGAGAAAAGGTGCTCCATATCTTTCTGCTCCACATATTGGGGCAGTTTTTTCGGGATTTTCGGAGCATGAATGGTGAGTGTGGGGTTTACTGTTAATTCCTTGATTTTTAATTTGTAACGGTAGAAAGCCCGCACTGCGCTGATCTTCCGGTTTACTGATTTTGCCTCTAAAGATTCATCCTCCAATAGGGATATGATCCACGAGCGGATATCCTCGCTATGAACATCCGGCAGTTGATGAATTTCGAGTTTTTCTTCTAAGTAGTTGAAAAACTGTGACAAATCATGCTCGTATGCCGTCACTGTGTGCGGCGACACCCGCTTCTCGTATTTCAGGTAGTCGATGAAATCCGTATAATTCATATAGTTAGCAGTTAGTAGTTAGCAGTTAGCAGTTAGCAGTTGTGGGAGGAATCGTTAAAGTCCCAAATATTTTAAAACATCTTCCTTAAGCAGTCCCGGCAGGGACAAGAGCCCGGTAGGGTTAATAGACAAAAAAAACAGGGTTGCGCCCTGTTTTTCGTGATTGTCAAAACCTTCCGTTATTCGTTCTCGGCATTGCGAAGCTGTTGAACGTAGATGGCTTTGCGCAATTGCTCCCGTCTGATGACGCTCTTTTTGGTGAATTCCTGTCTGGCGCGGATCTCTTTCTTCACACCAATCTTGTCGAATTTCTTTTTCAGTTTCTTGAGCGCTTTGTCGATGGACTCGCCTTCTTTAATGGGAACAATAATCATAAAAAATACCTCTTTCTTTAAATTGTTAATAAATAAATTTAGCGCGGCAAAAATACAATTTTTTTGATATGGAGGCCGTTTTATGTCACTCTGTTTTTCATTTTATGATATATATCCGAAAAAACTGTACTTTTGCCGCTGTGAAAAAATTCATCCTTATAATAGGGTTATTAGTTTGTGTTATAGCAGTTTATGCTCAACAGAAACGGTATTCTGCGCGTGTGTTCGACGGCATCACCTTCCAGCCGCTTGCCGGTGCCAGTGTCTATAATGTGAACACACAGAAATTCGCCTTCACGGACAAAAACGGACGTTTCGAGATTGACCTTTCCCTGAACGACACGCTGATTATCTCCAAATCCATTTACCGACAACTTGTTACCGCAATTGACCAAACCCTGTTTTACGGTTTCGAGGACTTTTTCCTTTATTATAAAGTTACGATGCTGAAAGAGGTGACCATCATCGGCATCAACCCGTCGTATGAGGGTTTCAAAAAAGATATTGTCACGCTGGAGCTGCCCGAATACTACAAACGTGCGGAAGATGTCCAGCTGTCGGAATGGCAGCGCGCCAACGCCTCATACAAGGACGGCGGCAACATTTTGTCTCTTGGCGGCGGTGTTACCATGTCGCCCATTTCATTCCTTTACGACAAGTACAGTCATAAGGGGAAGATGAACCGCTTATATAACGAGATGGTCTCCTACGAGGACGAGGTGGAGCGCATCCAACATAAATATAACCGCGATATTGTTTCGGAACTGACTGGTTTGCAAGGCGACGAGCTGTTGGATTTCATGATGTACTGCCGGTTCAACTATTACGACCTTGTGCGATGGAGCGACGAACAAATCCGGGAGAAAATCCGAACCAATTACTTTAATTATCAGTATGATAAAATAACCAATGAAGGAGAATAACAATTTTTGGAAGAAGAACCTTACCTGGTGGCATGTCGCCGGAATAGCGGTGGGGTTGCTGCTGTCACTGCTCTACTGGTACAAATCCGGACAGTTTTCCGACAACATTCTGAAAAAAAGCCCCGTTCTGATGGCCATGTGGGGCATATTGACAGGATATATCCTTATCGACCTCGTGAAATCAAGCAAAAACAGAGATAATAATTCTTGAACTTTGAACTTTGAACCTTGAGCCTTGAACTTTGAACAAAAAAATGTACTTTTGCCGCTTCAAATATTGGAAATTATAGAATTTCAAACTAAATAAATAAACATTATGACAGAAAAACTACAAACTTTGAGAGACAGCGCGGCCATGAGATGGACAGCGTTGTTGCTGCTGGCTTTGGCCATGTTCTGTTCCTACATTTTCATGGACATCCTTTCGCCTATCAAGGACCTCATGCAATCGACAAGAGGTTGGGATTCCACCGCTTTCGGTACGATGCAGGGTGCGGAGACGTTCCTTAATGTGTTCGTCTTCTTCCTCATCTTCGCCGGTATCATCCTCGACAAGATGGGTGTGCGTTTCACTGCAGTGCTCTCCGGCACGGTGATGCTCATCGGTGGTCTGATCAAGTACTATGCCGTTACCGAAGCCTTCATGGGCAGCGGTGTGGAAGCTTGGTTCACCAATCACCTCAACTACATCCCCGGCTTCCAAGAACTTGGCGTGGCTCCATTCTATGAGGGAATGCCCGCTTCCGCCAAGGTTGCAGCCGTCGGTTTCATGATTTTCGGTTGCGGTGTGGAAATGGCCGGTATTACCGTTTCCCGCGGTATCGTGAAATGGTTCAAGGGTCGTGAGACGGCTTTGGCTATGGGTTCCGAGATGGCTCTCGCCCGTCTGGGTGTGGCCACCTGTATGATCTTCTCACCCTTCTTCGCCAAACTGGGCGGCGTTGTGGACGTTTCCCGTTCCGTGGCTTTCGGCGTGGTGCTCCTCTGTATCGCTTTGATGATGTTCATCGTCTATTTCTTCATGGATAAGAAGTTAGACGCTCAAACTGGCGAGGCCGAAGAGAAGGACGATCCGTTCAAGGTGTCCGACATTGGCAAAATCCTCTCTTCCGGCGGTTTCTGGTTGGTGGCTCTCCTCTGTGTGCTTTACTACAGCGCCATCTTCCCGTTCCAGAAATATGCCGTGAACATGCTGCAGTGCAACCTCACGCTCACCGAGGCCGACATCAACACGTTCTGGGGCGGCAGCTCTGTGACCATCATCCAATACATCATCATGTTGGCCGTGGCGGTGTGCTCTTTCACCAGCAACTTCTCCAAGAACAAATCCGCTAAAATTGGTCTGATGGCATTGGCCGTCGTGGCGTTGATTGTCTATTGCTGGATGGGTTACATGCGCGGTACGGCCGAGACCATCTTCGCCGTGTTCCCGTTGCTCGCCGTGGCCATCACCCCGATTCTCGGTAACTATGTGGACCACAAGGGTAAAGCCGCTTCCATGTTGATGATTGGCTCTTTGTTGCTGATTATCTGTCACTTGACCTTCGCGTTCATTTTGCCGCAGTTCAAGGGCAACGCCGCCGGCGGTGTTATCGTGGCTTACCTGACCATCCTCGTGCTTGGTGCCTCCTTCTCCTTGGTGCCCGCCGCATTGTGGCCGAGCGTCCCGAAATTGGTCGATGAGAAGATTATCGGTTCCGCATACGCCCTCATCTTCTGGATCCAGAACATCGGTTTGTGGCTCTTCCCGCTGCTCATCGGTAAGGTTTTGGACAAGACGAACCAGGATGTCATCTCGCAGATGAACGAAGGTTTGATCGATGCTGAAACGGCCGCCGTTTCCTACAACTACACCTGGCCGTTGGTGATGCTTGCTTGCTTGGGTGTCGCCGCTCTCATTCTCGGCATCATCCTGAAGGCCGTCGATAAAAAACAGCACCTCGGTCTTGAGGAACCGAATATCAAATAGCTATTGGCTTTTAGCTTTTAGCTGTTGGCTTTAAATGTACAAGAAAAGGCGTCGCGGTTGCGGCGCCTTTTGCTATTTTACTCTAATTCAGATACCGTCAACAAACGGCGACAGCACCATTTTCCAAAACCGGTTCTTGAATTGCCGCACAAACGGGATGGTGTAGCGTTTGCCGCCGAAGCCCTGGTACAACCGCGCCACATTCGGATTGGAGGATCCGTTGAAGTCGAGATAAAGGTCTGATTCCGAGTGGTCGCGGATGTAGGTGTCGAGGAGCAGGAACATGGGCTTGCTTTCCGAAAGGCTGTTGTCGCGGCCGGAGAACCAGAACCAGCGGCGGTTGCCATCTTTCACGAATAGGGCACCTGCCGCCAATTCGTTTTGCACAGTACGAACGCCGTAAACTTCCAACAGATTGTGTCCCAACAAGTAATCGGCCACATGCTGTAATCTTGCGTAATCGTTTTCTCGGAAATGTACCGCTTCTTCAGAACCCTTGTTTGTGCGGAAAAGAGCGATAATGTCCGCTATCTTCTCTTCCTGCACTGTCACCCGGACCTGTTGCTTTTGTGCCGCCTTGATGTTCCGCTTCGTGTTCTCATGGAACTGGCTATAAAGCTCAGTATAAGCAATATGCAACGAAAGCGAATGAGAAATAAACTCGTGTTCCGTATGTATTAATTCCGTTTTTTCATCCATCACCACATCGGCCAAAACGAAATGTTTGGAAATCTCATGCAGGAAATCTGACGTTTTTTGAGGTGTGATTTCTTGTTCCGAGAAAATGCCCATCTGCGGAAGAAAGAAGGGCGTGTAAACATATTTTAACACTCCTTTTTTCCGGGTCGGGAGGGGTATTACCACTTCGTAATCGTTCTCGACCAGTGCGTGCCAAGTATCGCCGTCCGTGAGCAGATTTAGCAATTCGTATTCTGCCAATACATTAGGAGACAAGCTGTTGCGAATAGCTTGATTCCATTTTTCGGGGTCAATTTCAGAATGCTGCAGGAAACGGATCATTAGACAAAATGTTCGGCTATACGCTTCATTTCAGACGAGACGTTGTTGTTTTCGTATAAAATGCCGTATATGGTCTCCACAATGGGGATGTTGGCTCCGATTTTCTTGTTGATTTCATGCACGCAGCGGCAGGCGGTGTATCCTTCCGACACCATGCGCAATTCCAAAAGCGACACGCGAACGGATAAACCGTGTCCGATCATAATGCCGAACAGACGGTTTCGGCTGAAGGTGGAGTAGGCGGTCACCAACAAGTCGCCGAGATATACAGAATCAGAAATATGGCGGTTTTCGTTCGGATAGACCTGAGACACAAAGTACTTCATCTCTTTCAGGCAGTTGGCCACGTAGGCGGCGATGAAGTTGTCACCGTAGCCGAGACCGCTGTAGATGCCTGCGCCGAGGGCGTAGATATTTTTGAGGACGATGGAGAGTTCCGCACCCATTACATCGTTAGAGACGGAAGTGCGGCAGTAGCGGGTGGTGAAGAATTTGGCGACTGTTTCCGCCAGTTCCGTGTTCGTGGAAGCGGCGGTCAGGAAGGTGAACTTCTCCTGCGCGATTTCCTCCGCGTGTGACGGTCCGCTGATGATGCAGAGCTGCTCTATTGGCACTTTGAACTGTGACTGCATGTAGTCGCTGATGAGTTGCATGGTTTCCGGCACAATGCCCTTGACGGCGAGAATGATCTTCTTTTTTGAAAGCTGTGAGCGTTTCAGCGGCTCCAATGTCTTGTGCAGATAGGCTGACGGGGTGACAATAATTACATAGTCGGCACGCGAAACCGTGCTTTTGATGTCTGTACTCACCTTAACATCATCAGGATTGATGAAGACAGAGCTGAGATATTTTGGGTTGTGACCGTATTTGACAATGCTTTCCGCGACCTCCTCCTTGCGCACCCACCAGTGGATGTGCTCCAGATTCACCGAAATAATCTTGACAATGGCCGTCGCCCAGCTGCCGCTGCCGATTACCGCCACGCGGTACCGGGCGCGCAATTTCTTGCTGCGCGGAACTATTGCCGAAGATGTATGCTCGCTCATCTTTTTAACTTTTTTTAAGCGTGCAAAAATAGCAATTTTTTTGGTTCAGACAAAAAAAAGAGACTGCCCTAGATGGACAGTCTCTTCCTATTGTTAGTGTAAGGCTATTACAGCAGATTGTAAGTGTCTGTAGCGATGACTAATTCCTCATTGGTGGTGACCACCACGAGTTTGGTGGTGGAGTCGGGAGTTGAAATAATGCCGTCCTCGCCACAGTATTTCTGGTTGGCTTCGGGGTCGAGTTTCGCTCCAATCCATTCCAGATTCTCGCAAATCTTCTCGCGTTGGAACCAGGCGTTTTCGCCGATACCGCCCGTAAAGAGGATCACGTCAACGCCACCCATGGCTGCTGCATAGGCGCCAATGTACTTGCGCACGCGGTAGGCGAACATGTTGAAGGCATCGGTGCTGCGTTCGTCGCCCGCATCGCGGCCGGCACGGATGTCGCGCATGTCAACGCTCTTGCCGGAAATGCCAAGCAGACCGCTCTTCTTGTTGATGAGGGTATTCATCTCCTTGGTGTTCAGGCCTTCCGTATCCATGATGTAAAGCAGAGCACCAGCATCAAGGTCACCCACACGGGTACCCATCACCAAGCCTTCCACTGGGGTGAAACCCATAGAGGTGTCGATGGATTTGCCGTCTTTGATAGCACAGATAGACGCGCCGTTGCCAAGGTGACAGCTCACGATTTTCGCTTTCTCGTAAGGAATACCGGCAATTTCGGCGGCCTTCGGACCGACATATTTGTGGCTGGTGCCGTGGAAGCCGTATCTACGGATTTTTTTCTCGCTGTAGTATTCAAACGGAAGTGCATACAGGAAAGCCTCAGGTGGCATGGTCTGATGGAAGGAGGTGTCAAACACACCGACGTGCTTCACATTGGGGAGCAATTTCTTCATGGCGTCAATGCCGGTAAGGCTGGCGGGGTTGTGCAGAGGAGCCAGGGCGCAGAGCTTTGCGATTTCTTCGCGTTCCTTGTCTCCGATAACTACGCTTTCTTTGAAGAACTCACCACCATGGGCCACACGGTGACCCACTGCGCCAATTTCATCAAGAGATTTGATGACACCATGTTCTGGATCAGTCAGCATATTGAGAACCAATTTGATACCTTCCTCGTGGGTCGGAATGGGGGTTTGCACATAGCATTTCTCCTTGCCGACGGGCTTGTGGGTGAACTCACCCATTTCCAAACCGACGCGTTCCACTAAACCTTTAGCTAATAATTCAGGTTGCGGTTCCATTTCCAACAGTTGGTATTTGATGGAAGAACTACCGCAGTTTAGGACTAGTATTTTCATATTCAATAATTTGATGATTACTTTTTTACTTTCGTAAATATTGCAGGGCAAAGATACATTTTTTTTGTGAATAGTGATTAGTGAGCAGTGATTAGTGAGCAGTGATTGGTTTTATTAATTGTACATTATACATTGTACATTGAAAGTTACTCTTCACCTCGGAGAATGTCAGCGATGTGGATGATTCCAACATCCACGTTATGCTGCATTTTGTAGGCATCTAAAAGTTGCAGGCAATGAATGTCCGTTGAGGTGATATATTCCGCCCCTTGGTTGTAGGCCCTAAGCACAATCTCACCAGTCATCTTTTCGGCGGCTTCGGGATTGAGCATGGCAAATCGGCCGTTTGCCCCGCAACAGCAGTTTTTCGTCTCGGTATCTTCAATCAAATCCAATCCCTTCGTGTTACGGAGTAAAATCTCAGGTGTGTTATTGTCAGGATATAGGTGTTTTGCGGAACAGGATTTGAAATAGAATACCCTGTGTCTGAACACGTTGTTCAAAGATTCAACATGCAACACGTTGACAATATAATCACACAATTCCCGGACATTGCTGACAAAAGAGTTCAGCTCATTGGGAAGCGTAGCGTTTTTCAGAATTAGGTCGAAATGGCGGCGCATAAAACCTGCACAGGCAGCATCGGGGATGACGACAGGAAACTTTGTCTTGTGCAGCTCGCAATACTCTGTGTAGGATTTAATAACTTGATAACCAAGATTTTTAGCGTATTGCAATTCACCTTCCATAAAGAAGCGACGGCCACAGCATGTGTTTTCCATGTCATAGTGGCAGAATTGGTTCAGACGGTTGAGGACGGTAATCACGCTGGAGACCGTCTCCGCCTGGAACAAGTCCATCTGACACGGAACGTATAGGAACACTGTCTGTTGCGAATCGCTCATATAATGGTTATTGGTTATAGGTTATGGGTTATTGAAGTTGTAGAGATGTGCCATGGCGCTTCTCTGCAATGTTTTTAATTTCCGCATTTGGCATATCCGCAATTCGAGCAGGTGAGGCAGCCTTCCTTGAACTCCATCGTGTCTTTCTGGTGGCAGTTGGGGCATTCCACACCTTTCTGCTTGGTGCCGTCCTGAATGAATTTCTTGAGAGCGCGGCAGACACCGTTTCTCCACGAATTGATGCTCTCCTGACGGAAGTTGAGGCCGGAGATGATATTCACGACATGGTTCACAGGGATGCCATTACGCAAAAGGGCGGAGGTCATCTTGGCGTAGTTCCAGAACTCCTGGTCGAAGCAGCGGTCCAAACCGCGCAAGATCACTTCGTAGCCAGCCTTGTCCTTATAGACGAAATCGTAGGACTTGGTGCCGTCGTCGTGACGGTTTTTCACGATAATTCCATGTTCGACCCATTTCGGCAGCAGGAAACTCTCGTCACCAGTCTTTCCGGTGAAGATTTCGTAGGGTTTACCATCATAAAGGCCGATGTAGGCCACCCAGTCCTCGTTGTTGTTCTTGAAATGGATGACGTCGGCGTTAAGTTCGCGAGGCCGTTTGAAGTTCTTGGGTTTATCCTTTGATTCTTCCTTTTTGGATTGGTCAAGAGAGTTGAGCACGCCGTCGCGGGAACCTTCGCGATAGACGGTCAGACCTTTGCAACCCACCTGCCAAGCTTTCATATAAAGATCGCCAACCACTTCTTCGGTGATGGTGGACGGCAGATTGACGGTGACGGAGATGCTGTGATCGACCCATTTCTGAACAGAACCTTGCAGTTCCACCTTCTTAATGTAGTCGGTGTCGGCAGCGGTGGCTTTGTAGTAAGGTGATTGTTCCACAAGAGCGAATATCTCTTTCTCGCTCATCTGCTTCATTTGTTCCAATGTGTAGCCTTTGGTTTCTGCCCATACCACGAACTTGTGATGGAACACCATGTATTCTTCGAACATGTCGCCCACGGTATCTTTCACGACGGTCTTCTTGGCGGCCATGTCGTTTGGGTTGATTTTCCGGCGACGCTTATAGACCACGTTGAAGGCGGGCTCAATACCGGAAGTGGTTTGGGTGCAGATACTTACACTGCCTGTGGGTGCGATGGTGAGCAGTGCGATGTTACGGCGGCCGTAACGGATCATGTCATCATAGAGTTTGGGGTCTGCATCACGCAGGCGCTGGATGAAGGGGTTGTGGCCCTCCTTGATGCAGCTGTAGATCGGGAATGCGCCGCGTTCTTTGGCCATGGTGACAGAAGAACGGTAAGCGGCGAGTGCTAACTGCTTGTGCACTTCCGTGGAGAAAGCGTTGGCCTCGTCGGTGCCGTAGGTGAGTCCGAGGGCGGCGAGCATGTCACCTTCAGCCGTGATGCCCAGTCCGGTGCGGCGACCCTTCAGCGACTGCTTGCGGATCTTGAGCCAGAGTTCCTTCTCCACGCGTTTAATGTTTTCGCTTTCGGGATCGCTCTCGATTTTGGCGAGAATAGCATCGATTTTTTCCAGTTCCAGATCGATAATGTCATCCATCAGACGTTGCGCGTATTGTACGTGCTGACGGAAACGCGGCATGTTGAAGACTGCGTTTTCGGTGAAGGGGTTATCGACATAGCTGTAGAGATTCATGGAGATGAGACGGCAGCTGTCGTAAGGACAGAGCGGGATTTCGCCGCAAGGGTTGGTGGAAACCGTCTCGAAGCCTTCGTCCTTGTAGCAATCCGGAATGGACTCTCTGCGGATGTTGTCCCAGAAGAGGACGCCGGGTTCGGCGGATTTCCACGCGTTGTGGATGATCTTGTCCCATAATTTCTTGGCATCAATCTCCTTGGAAACCTTGGGATTGCTGCTGTCAATGGGATATTGTTGGGTGTAAGAGGTATGGTTTTGGACGCTTTGCATGAATTCATCATCCACTTTGACGGAGACATTGGCTCCAGTAACTTTGCCTTGCGTCATTTTTGCATCTATAAATTGCTCTGCATCAGGATGTTTTATGGAAATGGAGAGCATTAAGGCACCTCGACGGCCATCCTGTGCCACTTCTCGTGTAGAGTTGGAGAACCGTTCCATGAAGGGGACAATGCCGGTGGAGGTCTGTGCGCAGTTTTGCACGTGGCTACCTGCAGGACGAATGTCAGACATGTCGTGACCCACACCACCGCGCCGTTTCATCAACTGCACCTGTTCCTCGTCCATCTTCATAATGCCGCCGTAAGAGTCGGAATTTCCGCTGTTGCCGATGACGAAGCAGTTCGAAAGGGAGACCACCTGGTATTTGTTGCCAATACCGGCCATGGGACTTCCTTGAGGAATAACATACTTGAAATGATCAAACAAATTGAAAATCAGTTCTTCACTCATCGGGTTTGCATAACGACGTTCTATACGAGCAAACTCGCGTGCCATGCGACGGTGCATATCTTCCGGCGTATGTTCCACCAATTGACCATTGGCGTTCTTCAGCGCATATTTGTCAATCCAAACCCCAGCAGCCAGTTCGTCGCCACCGAAATAGCGGGCTACATCCTGAAAAATCTCCTCCTTCTTGAACACTGTCTCGGCGGGAGCGGCCTCTTCTGCCTTTTCTTCTTCCAGCACGGCTTCTGTTTCCTGCGCATATTTCTGCATCACAGAATTTCGATTGGCTATCAATTCACTCATCGAATCTTGCAGCTTCTGATTCATGGTTTGCTGCTCAACATCATCATTATCAACTGTACTGAAAAGTGATAAATCGTTATTCATATTTTACGGCGGTTTAGGTTTGGTTTTTTCTCTTGATTTGTAATTATCTCCAACATGTAGAAAAATCGTCCCTTTTACCGTTTTAATACATTTTAAATGTTAGCATTACACTAACAATCAAAATGTTACGACAAGCAGAACGCTTTTTCTTTCAGTTTGCTAAAATAGATAATTGTGTTGGATTTTTCCTCTGGTCGATGGCTATATTTATTAACAAAATTGCGTTAATATTTTTTTTATGCTGACTATTAATAACTTATTTTGAAAAAAAATTTTTTTCTGAAAAAATGGCATGAAAATACTATTCGGATGCTGCACGATTCGACCGTAGGGACGTTTCTGAAAAGTTCCTACGATAGACTGACCCTCGGGTCGAGCCATCCATAGATAATGTCACATATTATATTGATAATGACCAAGATAATGGAGACATACAGCAGCGATCCCATCACCACGGGGAAGTCGTATTTGTCAAGGCCGTCGAGGATGACCACGCCCATGCCCTTCCAGTCGAAGATGTACTCCACGAAGACCGCGCCGGCTAACAATCCGGCCAACCAGCCCGAAATAGCCGTCACCACAGGGTTCAGTGCGTTTTTCAGCGCGTGCTTCACGATAATAGTCCGCTGGCCCAGCCCTTTCGCCTTCGCCGTGCGGATGTAATCCTGCGACAGCACGTCCAATAGCGAGTTCTTCGTCAGCTCGATGACCACCGCCAATGGACGGATGCCTAACGTCAACGCGGGCAGAATCAAGTTCTTAAGGTTGACGTATTGCCCTGAGCCATAATCATCTACGGTATATAGACTGCCGAACATGTTGAGTCCGGTATAGTCGGCCAACAGGAAGGCGAAGACCCACGCGAAGAGGATGGCCGCGAAGAACGACGGCACCGACATCCCCAACACCGAGACCACCAAGGCACTCTTGTCGAACCAGGTTCCCTTCTTCAGGGCGCAGAAGATGCCGATGATAATGCCTACGATGAGTGCGAAAACGATGGAGACCACCGCTAACAGCACCGTTTTCGGGAACGCCTCGCCGATGATTTCCGTCACGGGACGCTTGCTTTGGTACGATCTTCGTAAGTATGGCGCTTTCAGCACGATAGCCGATTTTTTCATCGGTATCAGCTTGATATAGTGGTAGTTGTCGTCATTGAGATAGAAGAAAGAGGTTGCGTCGTCGGTCTTGTGCCAGGAAACCGGCGACACATCGTTGAGGTAGGCGAGATACTGTACCCCGAGGGGCAGGTTAAGACCCATCTCCTTGCGGATAGCCTCCTCGGTTTCCAAATCGCTGCGCTGCCCCATGATCATGCGCGCCGGGTCCGACGGTAGCACCGTGAACAGGAAGAACACAAGTGTCGTCACCCCGAGCATCAGCAGCAGGCCATAACCGATCTTTTTGACGATGTATCTTAGCATACCTTTGCAAATCGGCGGCAAAAGTACGATTTTTTAGTGAACAGTGAACAGTGAGCAGTGAATCGTGATTCGTAAGGGTTCCATTCACTAATCACTAATCACTAATCACTACTCACAATTCCCAAAGAAAGTGTATCTTTGCACCCGAATTAGAAAAGACAGAAAGGCTTATATATGAATGATTTACTGGATAAATTAGAGCTCATTTACCAACGCTGGCTGCAGATTGGCGAGGAAATCACCAAGCCGGACGTGATGTCCGACATGAAAAACTATGTCAAACTGAGCAAGGACTACAAGGATTTGCAGGCCGTGGTGGATGCTTATAAGAAATATAAGGACGTCATCGACAATATTGCCAACGCGAAAGACATTCTCGCCAACGAAAAGGACGAAGAATTCCGCGAGATGGCCAAAGCAGAGTTGGATACCTATCAATCTGAAAAAGAGACGCTTGAGGAGGATATTCGCTTGTTGCTGCTGCCTTCTGACCCGCAGGACAGCAAGAACGCCCAGATGGAAATCCGCGCGGGCACGGGCGGCGACGAGGCCAGCATCTTCGCCGGCGACCTGTTCCGCATGTACCAGCACTTCTGCGACAAGAAGGGCTGGAAAATCGAGGTGCTCTCCATGACCGAAGGCACCGTAGGCGGCTACAAGGAGATCGACTTCTCCGTGACCGGCAACGGCGTCTATGGCATCATGAAGTATGAGTCGGGCGTACACCGCGTGCAGCGCGTGCCGCAAACCGAATCGCAGGGCCGCGTACACACCTCCGCCGCCTCCGTGGTGGTGCTGCCCGAGGCCGACGAGTTCGACGTGGAACTCAAACAGAGCGACATCAAGAAGGAAACCTTCTGCGCCTCCGGTCCCGGCGGCCAGTGCGTGAACACCACCTACTCCGCCGTGCGCCTCACCCACATCCCGACAGGCATCGTGGTTTCCATCCAAGACGAAAAATCGCAGATCAAAAACCTCGAAAAGGCCATGCGCGTATTGCGTACCCGCTTGTTTGAGAGGGAATACCAGAAATATTTGGACGAAATCGCCTCCAAGCGCCGCACGATGGTCTCCACCGGCGACCGCTCCGCGAAGATCCGCACCTACAACTATCCGCAGAACCGCGTCACCGACCACCGCATCAACTACACGATGTATAATCTCGCCAATTTCATGAACGGCGACATTGAGGAGGTGATGCAGGCACTGCAGGTGGCGGAGAATGCCGAGAGATTGAAAGAGGCAGTCGAATAATTAATTGATAATGGATAATTGATAATGGATAATTGATAATGGATAATTGATAATGGATAATTGATAATGGATAATTACGGGGATAGGGAACTGTTCCCGTTTTTTTGTTACTCTTTTGTTGTCTTGGTTGTCCGAGATGTATTACTGATTTCCGCAATATAGTCCACCGCGTTCATGTTGCGGAGGGAGACGACGTCGATCCAGCCGCTTTCGATGCCATAGACATGTCCCGCTTTCACCGCGTCCAAGAGTGTGTAGGGGTAGCGCGATTGGAATGCTTCTTTGTCTTCGTTGCGCACGAGGATGATGTCGGGGTTGATCTTGAAGAGATATTCGCGGCTGATGTTCCATCCCGTGAGAGAATCCCCGGCGTTGCGCGCGCCTGCGAGCTCGATGATTTCCTGAATGTGCGTTTTTTTCGGGGCCGTGAAGTCTCCGCCGTCACCGAAACCGACTACGTAATATACGCACTTGCGGTTTTCGGGATCGGGCGCATTTGCCTTTCGCTCAGCGATTTTTGCCTTCCATTTCTCCGCCTCGGCCTTCCCTTTTTCCTCCTGTTGCGTGATGCGCCCGACCACTTCCATCATTTCCGCCATGCCTTCCAACGAAGATTCCTCCACGATACAGACAACCGGAATGCCCATTTTCTCGATGGCATCTACGTCTTTCTGCGAAATCATGGAACCGATGAGCACCACATCGGGATGGAGCGAGAGTAGCTGTTCGAAGTTGATGTTGTGCATTCCACCAATCTTTGTAATCTTCTCGGTTTCAGGTGGATACTTGCAAAAGTCGGAGATGCCGACCAGCTTGTCCTGGGCTCCCACAAGAAACATGACCTCCGTGATGGCGGGCGAGATGGAGACAATGCGCTGTGGAGCCGTATCTAACTGGATATGACGATGATAAGAGTCTTCCCAAGTAAAGAAGGCTTCTTGTGTGGTGGTTTTCGGGGAGTGACATCCTGAAAATAAAAGGGCGGCTCCCAATAACAAAAAGGCGAAAAACAGGGCGGTTTTCCTCATGAACAAACGGGTTTTAAAATCAGGCGGCAAAAATAAAAAAATCCCCCACCGAAAGGAAGGGGATTGCCATTCGTTGTAGAGACGTTTCATGAAACGTCTCTACGGGTTATTTCAGTAACAATTGATTGTATTTCCGTAAAGATTCCAAGATGTTGACTCTCACGTGGATAAAGTCATCGGTGCCGGCTTCTTTGAGTGCATCAAGGCACTCGGTGGGGTTGCCGGCCACGAGGAATGGGGTGTTCGGGAACTGTGCCTTGCACTGCTTGGCGGCCTCCACGCCGAGGGTGGCGTACTCTTCGTCGGAGCTGCACACCACGATGAGGTCGGGTTTCGCTTCACCAGCAGCTTTCACGCCCTCTTCCACGGTCGGGAAACCGGCGGGCTCGATGATCTGGTAACCAGCGCAGCCGAAGAAGTTGGTAATGAAACCGGCGCGTGCCTGACGCATAGCCAAGTTACCGACTTTCAGCAGGAACACGGATGGACGGTGGTTCTTGGCGGCGTATTTTTCGGTCTCCAGGCGAACTTCCTCGAAGGCCATGGCGCCGCGGTAGGTTTTCAGCCCTTCGCAGTCGTCTTTCTTCACGCGCTCGATCTTGTCGGCCATCGTCTCGTTGATGTTCGGGTATTGGTTGGTGCCGAGCAGGATATAGCGGCGGGTAGCGATGTTCATGTCGCGTTTTTGGCAGCTTTCCTCAATAGCCGTACGCATCGAACCGTCTTCGATAGCTTTGAGGGCACCGCCTTGTTGCTCAACGCTTTGGAACAGTTTCCAGGCATTTTCCGCGATGGAGTTGGTGAGGTTTTCGACATAGTAGGAGCCGGCGGCGGGATCCACCACGCGGTCCATGAAAGCCTCTTCCTTGAGGATCACCTGCACGTTGCGGGAAATGCGACGGGAAAATTCGTCGGATTCCTTGTAGGCCACATCAAACGGCTGCAGCGAAATGGAGTCGGAGCCGCCAATAGCTGCCGACATACCCTCCGTAGTGCTGCGGAGCATGTTGACGTATGGATCGTAAAGCGTTTTGTTCCAAGTGGATGCCACGGTGTTGATATGGATTTTGTAGGCGCAGTCGCACTCGGGTTTGTACTGGGCCACCATTGTGGACCAGAGCAGACGGGTGGCGCGCAGTTTGGCGATTTCCATAAAGTAGTTGGAGCCAACGGAGAGCGTGAGCTGCATCCGGGAGGCCACTTTTTCGGGTTTAAGGCCCTTTTCGGTGCAGAAGGCAAGGTATTCGTTGGCCATGCTGAGGGTGTAAGCCAGTTCTTGCACGATGGTCGCGCCAGCGTTGTGCAGCACGATACCGTTCACGTTGATGACCTTGAAATTCTTCATGCAGCCGTTCATTTCCAACAGCATCACGGCTTGTTGCATATCTTCTTCGGCGGATTTCCAGAACTTGTTGTGGCGCAAGCGGTAGGAAAGCGGGTCAAAGTTAATGCTGCCCGACACTTTTTCTTTATCAAAGTTGTGGGCTTCAACATAGCTGACGAAGCGTTTCATCAGGTCCAGGTAGCTTTTCACGTGGTTGAATTGCACGCCGGTGGTGTTCAGGTCGATGTCTTTGAGTAGCGTTTCCAAAGCCGCGTCACTGTCGATGTTGGCAGCGTTGAAAGCCACGCAGGTGGCGCCGCGCTTCAAGGCGTCCGTTGCAATAGCGTTGGCCTTGGCGGGATCGGACTCTTCCACTTCCTGAACGATATCCCAATGGTTGTCACGGGCTTTCGTGCCGCGCGTATAGGGGAACTCGTTCGGCATGGTCTTCAGGTAATCCAAATCCTGAAGATTCTCTGCACGGTAGTACGGGCGAACCTGGAAACCTTCATCGGTTCTCCATACGAGTTTCTTCTCGTAATCAGCGCCTTTGAGGTCTTTATTGATGGTGGCTTCCCACTGTTCCGTGGTCACGGGTGGGAATTCGGTGAATAATTTTTCGTCGTTCATATTCCTTTTATATTTGAGCGGGCAAAGATACAAATTTTTAGGCAACAGGCAACAGGCAAGGCAATAGGATTTTTATTGGGGTAAATCGTCTTTTAATGAAAATGCTTCATGTAATAGTCAATCATTTTGTCCGGGTTTTTCACGGTTTTTTGTAGCCAATCGAAGTAGATTTCTTCTTTTTCTTCATCGGAAAGTTGCCAGCGGGTGTTAGAGTGGCGCATTTTCTCAGAGAAATGGGAGAGGATGATGGCTGCCGAATTGGAGATGTTGAAACTCTCAGTGAATCCGTACATGGGAATCAAGACATTGCCATCAGCGTATTTTACAGCCTCTTCGGAAAGTCCAGTTAATTCTGTTCCGAACAAGAAGGCTGTTTTCTGTTCCACAGGCAGGTCGAAGATGGTACGCTTGCGCTCGTCGGGGAGAGTGGCGGCCACCCAGTAGCCCTGTTCGTGCAGACGGTCGATGCAGTCTTTCGCATTGTGCTCGCTATGAGGGTATTCGTAGATAGAGAGCCATTTGTCTGCACCCATGCTGATCTCCTTGTTGGCTTCAAATTCATTGCGATGTTGTATTACATGCACGTCTTGCACACCGTAGCAGTCGCAAGTCCGCAGCACGGCACTGATATTTTGGGCTTGGAAGAGGTCTTCCAGCACCACAGTGATGTGGCGTGTGCGGTTCTCCAAGATTTCAGACAGGCGTTGTCGTCTGCTTTCGGTGACAAATTGTTCAAGATATTGTATGATTCTTTTTCTTAGGGCCTTGTCTTCTATTTTCATTATCTAAGTTTTATATAAATAAAAAAGCCCTTGTTCAGGGCTTTTTTTCATCATGAAATAATCAATTATTTCATTTTGGCAAATGCAGAGCCGGGTTTGAATTTAACGACCTTCTTTGCAGGGATCTTGATGGCCTTGCCTGTTGCAGGATTGTGGCCCATTCTGGCTTTACGGCTTGCAACGCTGAATGTGCCAAATCCGATCAAAGATAATTTACCACCTTTTTTCAAGGTAGCTTTGGTGGCGTCCAATAAAGCTTCCAAAGCGTTTTTAGCTTGAACTTTTGTCAAACCAGCTTTCTCAGCCATAGCATTGATTAATTCACTCTTGTTCATTTTTTACAATTTTAAGGTTAGTAATAAGTTTGAGCCACAAAGTTAGTAAAATTTGTAAAAAGCAAATCCGAATAACAGATTGTTCGTAATTATTTTAATTTGTTGACAGCGAACAAGTATAAATAATTATTTATACACTAAATAAATAGTCGGTATAATTTTCGGGCCTAAATCCGCTCAAAAAATCTTCGATTTTCATTTTAGTTTTGCCCTCAATTTGCAAAAAAATGACAGAAATGTCGTAATTTTTTGTGGAAACAGTCATTTTCTTATCAAAATTTAAACTGATTTTTCCTGGTTCAAGTGTGCTTTTTCTATCAGTGATCTCAATCTCAAAAATTTTCAGCACGCACGGTTTCACAGATTCGCTGTTTGGGTTTTTGAACCCGATATGGGTGAAAGCGGCAGGGTATGGAGAGAGTCCGCGTACATGGTTGTAGATGTTCTCCGCCGTATCGTCCCAACGGATAAGCATGTCTTCCTTGAAAATTTTCGGAGCCGGTTTCAGTGTTTCCGACAAAACTTGTGGAATAGGGCTTATGTTATTGTCTGCTAATTGGTTCAGCGTTTCCACCGCAATGTCCGCACCGGCAGCCATTAGTTTGTCGTGCAGGGTGCCAGCATTGTCGGAGTGGGTGATTTCCACCCCCTTCTGTAATAGTATTGATCCGGTGTCGGTATGTTCATCCAACAAGAATGTGGTGACGCCGGTCATGGTCTCCCCGTTCATGATGGCGCGTTGTATGGGGGCGGCGCCACGGTATTGGGGAAGCAGCGAGGCGTGAACGTTGAATGTGCCGAGAGGCGGCATTTCGTAAACGCATTTCGGAAGCATCCGGAAGGCAACCACCACAAAGACATCCGCGTAATAATCCCGTAAAGATTCCACAAAAGCCTCGTCTTTCAGTTTTTCGGGTTGAAGAACGGGCAGATTGTTTGCGACAGCGTAGTTTTTCACATCGGAGCTGCGAAGGTGTTGGCCTCGGCCGGCGGGCTTGTCAGGTGTAGTGACCACCGCCACCACATCATGCCCTGCTTTCCGGATGGCATCCAGCGTGGCAACGGCAAATTCCGGCGTGCCCATGAATATAACACGTAATTTTTTCATTGTCAGATTGAATTTTCAGTGTCAATGATGTAGAGACGTTTCAGGAAACGTCTCTACAGAAACGTCTGCAGGCTATTGCTGATGAATAACAATTTAGCAGCCGAACGCCAGCATTTTCAGTGCGCTTACCGCTCCTTCCACACCTTTGTTTCCGTGTTTTCCTCCGGCACGTTCTTCCGCCTGTTCCATCGTGTTGCAAGTCAGCACGCTGAAAATCACAGGTTTTGAGAACTCAAGCCCCACAGTCATAATGCCATCGGCAACGGCTTGAGCGATGAAGTCGAAATGGCGGGTTTCCCCTTGGATAATACAACCGATGCAGATAACAGCGTCCACAGAAGTTTTTTCAAGCAGCCATTTCGCACCGAGGGGCAACTCAAAACTGCCCGGGACGTGGTGAACCATAATGTTCTGGGCCTCCACACCGTGTTCGAGCAGACAATTCTTCGCGCCTTCTAAAAGAGAATCGGTAATGTGATCGTTCCATTCACTAACCACAATACCGATTCTTGTTTGTTTGGCGGAAGAAAACTCAAAAGGGATATAATCCGATAAGTTTTTCTTCTTTTCAGTCATTAATATTATTTTACGTGGGATTTTGCTCTCTCAACGTATTGAGCCACACTCATTTTGTTGTATTCGGTGTAGAAATCCTTCTCGATGGTTTCGTAAGAGTCGAGAGCTTTTTTCCAGTCACCTTTTCTTTCATACATTTGACCTAATTTGAAAAGAGCGATAGGGGTGAAGAAAGGATCTTTGCCCTTCACGGCCTTCTCATAATAGCTGATGGCATTGGACTCGTCGCCTTGCTCATCGTAAAGGTCGCCTATAGTGGCTTGACATGCATACCAAAGCACATCCTCTTTCTTTTTGAATTTCTTGAGATATTCCATTGCCTCGTCCTTCTGACCTAACTTCAAATAGGTCAAACCGGCATAATAATTGGCAGTGTTGGAAGTTCTTGAAAGTTTGTAACCACTTGCAATATCCAGAAAACCGTCGTTTTCGCCATCGCCTTCAAGAGCTTTCTTCAAGGAAGCAGTGTCTCCCTGGGTAAGCCAACGGATAGGCTGTTGAATTTGGGATGCCGCTTCAGCATTTTTCTTTTGGACATAAAAACGGTTGAAGGCCAGTATCGCGAGAACGATGACCAATACGCCAATGATAACACCGTAAATGATGTTCTGATATTTGTTGAAGAACGACAGAATTTTCGTTACAATGTTCTCATTTTCTTGGGTTTGCTCAATTTTTTTAGAGCCCAGATTTTCGTTATTTGCCATAATAATACGTCTATTTTTTTAAGGGTGCAAAGATACACTTTTTTCGAAAAGAAAAAATACCTTTACAACATTTAAATATTGTCAGAATTTTAGCATGTCGTATATCTGCGGCAAACGGTTAAAGATTGAATGCTGCTTTGATTTTATTCACATAATCAAGCTTTTCCCATGGGAAAAAGGTGACGGTGCGTTTGCCTTTGACGGTTTCTATTTCTTTTTCGTAGCAGTCTCTTCCGAAATGGCCATAAGAAGCGGTGGGTTCGTAAATCGGGTTTTTCAGTTGGAAACGAGTGATGATGTCGTAGGGACGCATCGGGAAGATTTCGCCGATACGCATAGCGATTTCGCTGTCGTGCATTTTCACCTTGGCAGTGCCGTAGGTGTTGACGTAGAGACCCACAGGTTCTGCTTTGCCGATGGCGTATGCCACTTGAATAAGTACTTGGTCACAGAGACCAGCAGCCACCATGTTCTTGGCGATATGACGGGTGGCGTATGCAGCTGAACGGTCAACTTTTGAAGGATCCTTACCGGAGAAGGCGCCGCCGCCGTGCGCACCGCGACCACCATAGGTGTCCACAATGATCTTACGGCCGGTGAGACCGGAGTCGCCATGAGGTCCACCGATGACGAATTTGCCCGTAGGGTTCACAAACAGCTTGTAATCAGAATTGAAAAGTTTCTGTATGTTTTTAGGACAGCTTTTCTTCACGCGGGGAATCAGGATTTTCTCCACATCACGACGGATGGTTTCCAACATAGAGGCTTCATCGGCGAAGTCATCGTGTTGCGTGGAAATGACAATGCTGTCAATGCGTTCGGGTTTGTGCCTTTCGGAATATTGCACGGTGACCTGCGATTTAGAATCGGGGCGCAGATAAGTCATTTTCTTGCCCTCTTTGCGGATGGCGGCCAATTCTTGTACAAAACGGTGCGCCAACTCGACGGGCAACGGCATATAATTGTCCATCTCATTACAAGCGTAACCGAACATCATGCCCTGGTCGCCAGCACCTTGGTCTTCCAACGCGGCTCGTTCCACCCCTTGGTTGATGTCGGGAGACTGACTGTGGATGGTAGAGATCACACCACATGATTTATAGTCGAACTGGTAGTCGCTTTTGTTGTAACCGATTTTCTCGATGACTTTGCGCACTACATCATCGACGGAAACATAACCTTCGGTCTTCACTTCACCTGCACAAACTACAAGACCTGTGGTAACGAGCGTTTCACACGCCACTTTTGATTCGGGGTCTTGAGCAAGGAAATTGTCTAACAATGCGTCCGAAATCTGGTCGCAAATTTTGTCGGGATGTCCTTCCGACACGGATTCTGATGTGAACAAATAACTCATGATCAATTTAATTATTAAAAAATAAAAAACTGAAAATCGTGGAAGAAGATGTTTTAGCATTTTTTTTTGTGGTTGCAATCATTACAAATCTATCCACCGGTTTTCGGCGGCAAAGATACACTTTTTTTGTGTACTTTTGCCACCGCATTTTAAAAGCGAAAAATATGTTTTATCACACTTTATGTTATATAACGTGGAAAGTAAATCCTGTGGCTTTTCATCTTGGTTCAATGGAAGTTAGATGGTACGGTATTTTGCTGGCGCTGGGTTTTTTGTTGGCATACTACACTTTACAACAGATTTTCAAGACCGAGAATCTTTCGCAAAAATTGCTGGATAAAATCTCCATTTGGACGATTGTGTGGACAATTATCGGACTGCGTCTCGGTCATTTTCTGTTCTATGAGCCTGAGATGTTCGTCACGCATCCGCTACAGATTCTCCTGCCCGTGGATGAGAATTGGCATTTTATTGGTTACCAGGGGCTTGCCAGCCATGGTGGCGTGATCGGCATTTTCGGGTTTCTGATTTACTACTGCTGGCGGCATAAAATCAACTTCCTTTGGATTCTTGACCGTCTGGCCATCGCGGTGCCTATTGCCGCCTCCTTTGTGCGTATTGGAAACTTGATGAACCACGAGATTGTGGGCAGCATTACGGAAGTTCCTTGGGCTTTTGACTTTATCTATGGCGGTTTTGGCATTGCCGGTACCTTCCGCCATCCCGCCCAGCTTTACGAATCTATCGTTTATATGCTGGTCTTTATCAGTCTTGCCATATACTATTTCAAATTTGCCAAGGGGAAAGTCGCGGCGGGTCGTACCTCAGGTATCACCCTTACCGTGATTTTCACTGCTCGTTTCATTATTGAATTTTTCAAGGAGGTACAGGTTCAAGATGAAGTCGGTCATGTGCTCAACAACGGCCAATGGCTCAGCATTCCGATGATTCTCGTCGGTTTGGGGTGCTTGATTTATTCGTTTGTGAAAACAAGTTATCCTGAATGCCCGTACAAAGAAGAAAAACAGAGCTAAGAGAAGATTATCTGTTTTTTGGTTCAGGTTCGATCAGAGACCCATAGAAAGACACTGTCACTTTATTTGGTTTTTGTTTGGAAGTGATGACTGTCAATGTGGAGTGCACATTATCGCCTGTAAAATCGGCATCAATGTACATCTTTTCAATGGTATCATTAGTGGATTCGCAGATGAGTTTGTCAATAGCGGGCATTGTCGTCAAAAGTCTTTTGAGATCAGGATCATTCAACGTCAACGTATCAACACTAGAACACTTTTTATTTTTTTTATCTACTTTCAAACGTATCACATTGTTTAACATAAAAGCTGTGTCTTGGTGATATATGACATTAACAAACGTATCTCGGACATAGAAAGTGTCGCATATAAGAATGGATGGAATACCTCCAATGGAAAGGTTAACTGTGTCAATCGTAGGTATGGAATCTTCGCCAAGGATAGTTTCGGTTCTAATTATTGTATTATAATCATTGAGCATGCCGAATGTGAAACTAAGGCTGCCAGGTTCACTATCACCATTGGAATAGAAAGTGCCATAGTAGCGACCTCCGAAAACGTCACCTTCTTTATTACAGGCAGTAAAAAAGATCAGTATAACTGCAATAAAAGGCAATATTTTTTTCATTGTTTCATTTTTTTGGCAAAAATACATTTTTTTAGAATACAGAATTGACAAATAAAAATGCCACTATAGAGACGTTTCTTTAAGCACTCCCGTCATTATAAAAAAGTCGTTAAGTTCAGAATTCATCTTTCACAAAAATCCATTTATAAACTTGGTCACCGCGACGGACTAACTCTTTGACTTTTACTGAGCAAAAGATGCCTTTCCCAACACTTTCCACCGCTTGGTCTTCCACTCGGATTTCACTCACGGTGTCTTCGTAAACACCCGTAGTGGGACCGATGATGAGCATTTCGTCACCGACGGACAGCGTGTCTTCCTCCATGCAGATTTCCGCCACTCCGAGCTTACTGAAGTAGTTGGTGATCTTGCCGATACGCCGTTTCATGCGCGTGGCTTGGGAACCGTATTTGTCTGCCCATTCTCCCGAAGTGCGCCCGAGGTAGTAGCCGCCCCAGAAATCGCGGTTATAGACGCTGCGCAAACGGGTCATCCAAGCGTTGATTTTCTCAATGTCAAAAGTCTGGTTATAAATGGATTCCAGGGCTTCATGGTAGCATTCCGTCACCATTTTCACGTATTCCGGCGAACGTCCGCGGCCTTCGATTTTCAGAATTGAAACACCGGCGCGCACGATTTTGTCGAGATAGCCGATGGTGCATAAGTCCTTAGGGGAAAAGATGTACGGATTGTCAACCTTCAGTTCAAGTCCGTCTTCTATATCGCGCACTTCGTAGGCGCGACGACACGGTTGCAGGCACGCACCGCGGTTGGCGGGCGAGTTGTAGTTGTCGAGGCTGAGGTAGCAACGGCCGGAGACTGCCATGCAGAGGGCACCGTGAATGAAAACCTCGATTTTGACGAGTTCTCCGCGAGGCCCTGTAATTTGCTGTACTCCAATCTCTTTACAGATATCTGCGATTTGTTGAAGCGTACATTCGCGTCCGAGCACAACCACATCAGCGAACTGGGCGTAGTAGCGCACGGCCTCCACATTGGTGACATTGCACTGCGTGGAGAGGTGGATTTCGATGCCGATTTCGTGGGCGTATTGGATGACGGCCATGTCGGAGGCGATGATGGCGGTGACCCCGCACGATTTTGCCGCATCCAGAAGTTCATGCATCCGCGGCAGCTCGTCATTATATATTATAGTATTGACGGTGAGGTAGCTGTTCACATGGTGTTCTTTGCAGATGCTGACGATGTTGGCCAGATCTTCCAAAGAGAAGTTGGCGGCCGAGCGGGAGCGCATGTTCATCGCCCCTACGCCGAAATAGACCGAGCCTGCGCCGGCTTTGATGGCTGCCGACAGCGACTCGTAAGAGCCCACAGGAGACATAATCTCTATCATAATCGTCGGATTGGTTGATGATGCGATGCACGTCCTTGACAGGAGACGCAGCGCGTTTCGTCTCTACAGGGTGTTTTTATCTTTCGGCTTGGATAGCATTTTCAGGAAGCTGACCTCGTTTTTGGTGAGGAAGCGCCAGCGTCCGCGAGGAAGATCTTTTTTGGTGAGTCCGGCGAAGACAACACGGTCAAGTTTGACCACTTCGTAACCGAGGGATTCGAAGATACGGCGAACGATGCGGTTTTTGCCGGAGTGAATGGTGATGCCGACCTCTTTTTTCCCGTCGCCGACATATTCCACTTCGTCGGGGACGATTACACCGTCGTGGAGTTCCACGCCGCTGTTGCGCAGCAGATCCATGTCCACGGAGGCGAAGGGTTTGTCGAGTTCCACATCATAGGTTTTCTCGATTTCGGAGCTCGGGTGGGTGAGTTTCTTGGTGAGGTCGCCGTCGTTGGTGAAGAGCAGCAGACCGGTGGTGTCGCGGTCGAGGCGGCCGACAGGATATATGCGTTCCTCGCAGGCGTCGCGCACGAGTTCCATGACGTTGGCACGGCCCCGCTCGTCATCCGTGGTGGTGATGTAATCCTTGGGTTTGTTGAGAAGTACGTAAACAGGCTTTTCACGTTGCAGCACCTTGTCGCCGTAGCGCACCTCATCCGTGGGCATCACTTTGTGGCCCATTTCGGTGACAATCTCGCCGTTGACGGTGATGGCGCCGGTGGCGATGAGCACGTCAGCTTCGCGGCGCGAGCAGATGCCGGCGTTGGCGATGTATTTGTTTAAACGGATGGGACCATGCTTCTCCTCGTACTCCAGTGACAACACACGTTGCTTGCGAGGCAGGCTGCGGCCTTCGCTGCGGCGGCGTTCAATGATTTCGGTCAGGATTTCGGATTCGGCGACCACATTCCGACGGCGCGGTTTGCTGTCGTCATTGTCTTTGCGGAACCCGTGCTTGAAGGAACGGTCGCGCCCTTTGTCGCTGCTCTCGTCACGGTCGAACTTCTTATTGCGTTGTGGCTTGCGGTCACGGTTGAATTTGCGGTCCCCGTTGTCATCCCTCGAAAAGCGTTTCTTAGGGAAGGTGCGGCCGGAATCCTCGGAGTTGTCTTCGTTAAACCGCTCTCTCTTCCGGTTGTTGGAGGAGAATGAACGTTTTTTACCGGCATCTGACCGTTTGCGAGGTTCCCGTCTCGGTGAAAAATCATCTTCTGAATTATCCTTGTTGAATTGTCTGCTCATCTGAAAAAGCCCTTTATTAAAAACCTGCAAAAATACAAATTTAATGTATAGCTTCAACAGGCAAGGATATAAATAAAAAGACAGCAAGTAAAGTATTAAGATTTTTTTGTATTTTTGCAACTCTCGTTCGGGTGATTTGTTTTCGGATTGCTTTTGTAATGAATGTAATTATAAACCAAAATAAGAATCTTATGAAAAAAGTTACGTTTGTTTTGTTGGCAATTCTGGTGTTGTCAAGTATGCAAACTTTTGCTCAAAACGTTCTGGGTCAAACCGATAACTGTATTTCCACGGCTGTTCCATTTTTAAACATTTCCCCCGACTCTCGTGCGGGAGGTATGGGTGACATCGGGTGCGCCACGTCTGCAGATGTCAATTCCCAGAGTTACAACCCGGCCAAGTATGTCTTTAGCGATAACATGTTCGGGTTCAGTTTTTCGTATAGTCCGTGGCTGTTAAGCCTTGTAAATGATTGTCACTTTTTCAATTTTGCTGGTTATTGGAAGATTACTAACGCCGATGCAATCGCTGCCTCTGTGCGTTATTACTCTCAAGGAAGTATTTCGTTTATGGATGAAAACGGACAATTTATCAGTTCGCAAAACCCGAATGAGTTTGCCATAGATTTTACATATTCCCGAAAGTTGATAGATGAATTGTCTCTTGCTATTACCCCGCGTTTCATCTATTCCAACCTGACAGCTGGCCAATATGTAGGAGGCGAAGAAACCAAGCCGGGTTTGGCAGGTGCTGCTGACCTTTCGTTGTTCTACGAACAGGATTTTAATACCAAGGGGTTGAGCAACAGTACATTGCGCGCTGGACTAAACATTTCCAATATAGCTTTTATGAAAATGTCATACTCTTCCTATACCTCGCGCCGTGACTTCCTGCCCACCAATCTGAAGCTTGGAATCGGTTATGAAATGGATTTCGATGGTCAAAATAAGTTGGCTATCAATGGGGAAATTAATAAACTGTTAGTTCCCACTCCACCTATATATGCAACAAATGAATCTGGTTCTATTGTCTATGATAATAATGGTAATCCCGTCATTGCTGCTGGCAGAAATCCTGACGTGTCTGCACCAATGGGAATGATTCAGTCCTTTTATGACGCCCCGGGAGGATTTAAGGAGGAGATGCAGGAAGTGATGTGGGCATTGGGAGCAGAGTACAGTTACCGCAATTTTGTCTTTGCAAGACTCGGATACTTCCACGAAAGTCAATACAAAGGAAATCGCCAATTCATCTCTCTTGGTGTTGGCATAAAGTACAATATCTTCAGCTTGGATATGGCTTACCTAATAGCCACTAAACAGTTCCATCCGCTGGCCAATGCACTCCGCTTTACAGTAAGTTTCGATTTTGTTTCTGCTAAGAAGGATGAAATCAAACGTCAGGGACGGCCTTGGGGCAAGTACTCTGAGTATGGAACGAAAAATAATCAAGAGTCATAACACTAATTTTGGTAAGACCATTATTGCGCAACCAAAGTGTTGAATGAAAAAAAGCACCGAACTAATTCGGTGCTTTTTGTTTTGCGCTCCCTCAAGGACTTGAACCTTGGACCCTCTGATTAACAGTCAGATGCTCTAACCAACTGAGCTAAGGAAGCATTCCTTTTTTGATGGCGCAAAAATACACTTTTTTTGATATAGTACGCCATCTGGATGATTTTTTTCTGATTATTTTCTGTTGCATACTTTTCTGTTTTACAAACGTCTGATTGTCAGCACTATGGAATTTTTGTTTTATTTTTGGATCGGTGTTTTTTTAGGTTATGGAAAATCGTCTTGGCCTTTTGTAGTCTCTTTTTTGGAAAAAAACAGGTCATTCTCTGCTATTTTTATTCAGCATTCAACATTCAGCATTCATAATTAAATCGTACTTTTGCCGCCGAAAAATAGACAAACGCCTATGGCAATATCGTTCACCCGACAAATCCTTTCCAACGGTCTGCACGTATTGGTTCATGAGGACCACACCACGCCGTTGGCCGCATGCACCATTGTTTATCGCGTGGGTTCCCGCGATGAAGATCCCTCTTGCACCGGTCTCGCTCACCTGATGGAACACTTCATGTTCAGCGGTTCCGATCATGCGCCCGACTTCGACTTGGCCTTGCAAAAGGTCGGTGCCATCAACAATGCCTACACCTCGCAAGACCTCACATGTTATTATATTGTATTGCCTGCCAACAACATAGAGACTGCCCTTTGGCTTGAATCCGACCGCATGGCTGCTCTCTCTTTCAGCCAACAAGGGCTAGACGTGCAGAAGCAGGTAGTGATGGAGGAGTTCAAGGAGACCTGTCTCAACCAACCATACGGCGATTTGATGATGCAGATTTACGGAATGAGTTACCAAAACCATCCTTACCAGTGGTTGCCTATTGGTAAGGATCTGTCTCATATTGAACAAGTTGATATGGGGATTATCCGTAAATTCCATGATACGTTCTATTGTCCAGCGAATGCCATTCTCGTGGTGGCGGGGAATGTTCATGCCGAAGAGGTGTTTGCGATGGCTGAAAAGTGGTTCGGTGACATTCTGCCTGGAAAGCAGAACCCCTACCAATACCCACAGGAGTCCCCCGCGACGGATAATCGGCTGAAAGAGGTCTGCAAGCCCGTTCCCGACGACATGCTCTTCAAGAGTTGGCTGATGTGCGAGCGGACCGCTCCTGACTATTGCGCCTTCGACCTGCTCTCCGACATTCTTGGCACAGGCCAAAGTTCCTACCTTTACCGTAAATTCGTGGTAGAAGATAGACTCTTCACCGATATCTCCGCGTCTGTTGCTGGATCAGCTGACAGAGGTTTGTTTTTCATCAACGGACGTCCTGCCGAAGGGGTTTCCATAGAACAGGCAGATGAAGTGTTGACAAAGTATTTGCTTGATTTCCAGTTTGATAACAAATTGTCGTACGACTTGCAGAAGGTAAAGAACAATGCTGAGTCCATCATTTTGGAACGGAATCTGAAGGTGGAGGACCGTGCCAACACGCTGGCTACGGGCGAGTTCTACAGTCGTGCCGAAGATTTTGCTGATGAACGCACCGGCTATTTTGCCGTGACCGAGAACGACATTCGGCGGATTACCGAGACGATGTTTAAGAGGGAGTGTGGGAATACCTTGTATTATAAAGGGTTAGGAAGTTAGAAGGTTATGGGTAGGGGCGAATAATTATTCGCCCCTACAATCACAATAATTTTTTGATTTCCAATAATTTATCCCGAATTTGCGTCAACGTGTTCACGATGTTGGCGGTTTCGGCCTCTTTCATGAAATTGGTTTTGATGGCGGTTTTCGCGCCTTGGATGGTGTAACCTTTCACTTTGGTAAGGTACTGGACGGTGCGTAGGATGGCAATGTCGTTTTTGGAGTAGAAACGGTCGCCTTTTTTGTTCTTGCGCGGCTTGATCATGTCGAACTCCTTTTCCCAAAAACGCAGGGTGGAGGCGGGAACACCCAGTGCCTCAGCGGTTTCGCCGATGCCGTACCAGATTTTCTCCTGCTCCGCGATGGATTCGGGCAACGTGTCAGTGATGGGCAGATTCTCTTCCATAGCAGTTTATTCTTCGTCGGTGCGGCGACGTTGGTCGCGCTCCTTGATGGTTTCGCGTTTGTCGTACATTTTCTTACCTTTGGCCAGGCTGATGTCCAGTTTGGCGTAGCCGTTCTCGTTGATCCAAAGTAGGGTAGGGATGATGGTGAAGCCGCGTTCGTTGAGCTTGGTCATCAGTTTGCGCATCTCCTTGCGTTGGAGCAGCAGTTTGCGGTCGCGCTTGGGCTGATGGTTGTTGTAGCTGCCCTGCGCATACTCACTGACGTGCATGTTGTGAACCCATAACTCGTTGTTAATGAACGAACAATAGGCATCGGTGATATTGGCGCGACCCGCACGGATGGATTTGATCTCCGTGCCGGTCAGCACAATACCCGCTGTGTAGGAAGTGTGCAGATAGTAAAGGAATTCCGCCTTCCTGTTCTTAATCGCGATCTGAGTGTCCTGTTTTCTCTTTCCCATAGTTTGTGAATCGGCGGCAAAGGTACATTTTTTTAGGCAATAGGCAATAGTTTCTTTTTATCGTAGAGACGTTTCATGAAACGTCTCTACAACAACGCCTTTACCTTTCTACGAACAACGTCACGTTAATAAAATTCTCCGAAAGCGAATAGGCATCCCCGCGACAATCGTATCTTTGCGCAAAATTACATATTATGAGTATAAGTATGATTGCGGCTGTGGGTCAACGGTTGGAACTGGGTTACCAGAACCAGCTGCTGTGCCATTTGCCCGTGGATTTGAAACATTTCAAGGAAATCACCTCCGGGCACACGGTGCTGATGGGCGACCGCACGTGGGATTCGCTGCCCAAGAAGCCGCTGCCGAACCGCAGGAACATCGTCATCACCCTCGACGACATCGAGTTCGAGGGCGTTGAAACGGTACACTCTATCGAGGCCGCACTCAAGCTCGTGGCCGACGACGAGGAGGCCTTCGTGATGGGCGGCGCCACTATGTATCGACTTTTCCTGCCCCACGCCGATAAACTTTATCTCACCCGCATAGTCTCTGACTTCACGGCAGACGTCTGGTTCCCCGAAATTGACGAAAACGAATGGAAAATTGTGGAATCCGAATTCGTGCCGAAAGATGAAAAAAACGCTTACGATTTATATTTCCAAACCTTAATAAGACAAAAATGAAAAGAATCATCGTTGTTTTGGTTGCCATTTTTGCATGTTTGGCAACTTTCGCCCAAAAGACGACAGAAATTCCGGAAGCTCCTTATCTTCCTATTGACGAACGTACCAATTTGGTTACCTACCAGGATGTCGTGAAACAAGAAGGAACTCCTAAAGTGTTGTACGACAGAGCAATGGAGTGGGTTAAAAAGTACTATAAGAATACTGCTGAGGTTATCAAGAGTGCTGATCCTGAAAAATGCGTCCTCAACATGCGCTCCAGCGTGCGGATTTTCTACAAGGACAAAGACGGCACCATGCGCTTCAAGAACATCGTCTATTACAACTTCAAGCTCGAATGCCGCGACAACCGCTACCGTTACACCATCACCGATTTCAAGGAGAAAGCCACCGGTTCCGCTCCTATCGAGGTCTGGTTCAATACCTCTGCATCTGGCTGGACTCCCAGCATGTACGGCTACCTTTCCCAAATTGACGAGGAGATGCAGAAGCTCATCGAATCGTTGGAAGAGGGTATGCAGCCGAAAGAGGAGTTCGTGGACGAATGGTGATTCTTTAATTCATAATTCATAATGCACAATGCATAATGTGTAGGAGTTGCAGGAGATTTTGGTTCTGCGTTTTGTTCGCTTTGTTATGCAGTGCGTGTACGCGTGAACCTGCCGGCCACATTAAACTGAATTTTTCTTTTGTCGTTGATAATGATTCCCTGCGGTTGGATACTTGTATGTATCGGAACGCCGCAGGGAATTTGTATGAAGTCAACGATGTGCAGTTTTTCATCTCGCATGTACGGTTGGAAACTACCTCCGGCGAGATAGTGGAAATTGCCGATAATCAAGGGATTCACTACACCGACATCCGTATTCCCGGGACGCTTTCATGGAGCATCGCGGATGTTGTTCCTGCAGACGAGTACAAGTCCATCTCCTTCGTGTTCGGGTTGGAAGGAGAACAGAACACCACCGGCTATTTCCCGAACCCGCCGGAGAACAACATGAGTTGGCCCGATATCCTCGGGGGCGGCTACCACTACATGAAGATCAACGGTCGTTGGATTGATGGCTCCGGCATGCGGCAGCCCTTCAACCTGCATTCTGGCAGAATCGCCACCGACAGCGGTTTCGCTGACAACACCTTCACCGTGACGCTGCCGTTGGAGCAGTTTGCGGTAATCCACAAAGAAACCGCCGAGCTCACCTTGCAGATGAACGTGAACGCCTGGTTCTCAAATCCTTACCTTTTCGATTTCAACGTCTTCGGTGGCAGCATCATGCAGAACCGCGAAGCGCAGGAGGTGCTGCGTGAAAACGGGAGGGATGTTTTTGGGGTGAAGTGATTTCGTAAATCTTTTACTTGAAAAAAAATTATTCTTGTATCGAAAAAATATATATCTTTGCAGTCTGAAAAAATTACGGTAATAAGATTACTAAAAATGATTCGACTGAAAGATATAGCGGAAATACGATCAGGAGTTTATCTCAACGGCCCCCCGGGAGATGAGGTAGCCTATATGCAAATGAAGGATTTGCTGATGGATTCCCCGGAAAAAATTGCCTCTTTTGTAGAATATAATCCGAAAATGGAGAAGTATTTACTGCGAAAGGGGGATTTACTGTTTGCTGGGAAAGGCACCACTTACCTTTGCACACTTTTCAATCTTGACATCAAAGCGGTGGCTTCCACTACATTATATGTAATACGGGTTCAAAACGACAAGGTATTACCGGAATACGTCTGTTGGTATATGAACCATCCCAATATTGTGAGCAAAATACGGGCTTCACAGATTGGAAGCTCCACTCCGCTTATCCACATATCCACATTGGAGGAACTAGAAATCCCCGTTCCGGATAAAGCCACCCAACGGAAAGTGATGGAAATATCCAGACTTCAGGAACGGGAAACCTATTTAATAAACACCCTTGCGGAGAAACGCGCAAGTATTGTTAATCAATTATTAATCAATGAAATAAATAAGTAATATGGAAAATAAGAAAGTTACCCAAGAAGACATTAACCGCACCGTTTGGAAAGCGTGCGACACCTTTCGCGGTGTCATTGACCCGAGCCAGTACAAGGACTACATCCTCACGATGCTGTTCCTGAAATACGTGAGCGATGTCTATAAATCGAAGCTGAACGATTATCTGGACAAATACGAGGGCGACAAGGAACGCGCCGAGCGTGCGATGCGCCACGAGCGGTTTGTGGTCCCCGAAAAGAGCTCGTTCGACTTCCTTTACAACCACCGCAACGCCACCAACATCGGCGAGCTGATTGACGAGGCACTGGCCGACTTAGAAGAAGCCAATCGCGAGAAGATGAGCAGCGAAGACGGCAGCAGCATCTTCCGCAACATCAGTTTCAACAGCGCCAATCTGGGCGAGACGAAAGAGAAAAACGCACGGCTGAGAAACTTACTGCAAGATTTTCAAGGCGTTGAGCTGGACGAGTCGCATTTGGAAAACAACGACATCATCGGTGATACGTATATGTACCTCGTTTCCACATTCG
>JAEEGJ010005951.1_pt1 | contig 37388 bp, 47 predicted proteins | sample 8958761 | NCBI WGS metagenome assembly JAEEGJ01 (sample SAMN16246546, study PRJNA631951) | gut metagenome | biome: gut microbiome; feature: rumen; material: RS-attached | host: Bos | place: Iran: Karaj | collected 2018-10
ATTGACGGAACGCTTCAGCTACAGCTCCCATGGTATTTGTTGGCGTAATTCTCTTATCATAAGCCGGCCAGTTATCGCGGATTATCTGCCAGTATTCTTCCGGAACGGTCCAATGGACTCCATCCTCAGGATCAAGATTCTTCCAGGATTGTGTAGGCATCATGATTGTACCGTCTTCTCCAACCACTTCAATCAATGCCTCAATAACGGCCTGCGCCCCACCACAGACATAGCCCATTTTAGATAATGCTGTATGAACCATCACAGTATGGCCTTTCGCCAAACCAACAGAATACAGTGCATTTACAATTTCTTCCTTTGTAATTGGTTTCCCCATCATGTACCCCCTTAACCGTTTATATAAAAATGTAATTCTCTCTACAAATCGCGATTTGTTAATTTCACTGTCTTCAATTATACAGAATCCTCATCCAGTAAGGAATCAAATATTCCAATAATTGTTATACCTTGATCATTTCTCCACACCGGGAAATTTCCACTCGTAATGGTCCACTAACCCCGTCCCCTAGGTCCATCACAAAAAAATAGCAGCTATCTTTCGATAACTGCCATTATGTATAAGTAATTAACCTATTTTGCTAATGCTTTTCTTTTTAATATACGCTCCTCTAAATCTTTAGGAACACTTTTTCCTGTTCCAAGATAAACAATTGCCTTCTGTATGTCCTTTCGAGCACTGCTGTTATCATTCTCATCAAAACTCATTAAATCTATACCCAAGCGCTCCGCTTCCTCATACATTTTCTTTCGGCTTTCTATTTCTTCTGCTGTAGGTTGAACAAAATCACGTTTTCTCATAATTATTCACCTCCATATATAAATCTTAAACCAACTTTTCGACATGTACGCAAAAATTCTTTTACGCTACTACCCTCCGACTTCTCAAAAAGTTCATCATAATATTCTAATGCACAAACTTTATCAAAATATTCCATCTTTATAAGAAAAAACTGACGTCCGTTGTTCCCAATCACTGACATCATATAAATCGGATCAGCAGTTAAAAATGAACTTAAATCAATCTCTGAAAAACACGTATTCCTCGGATGATTATGTAAAAACAAAAGACTATTCTTTGGAGCATATTCCATTTTTAGTTTTGCATCCGGATTGTGTCTCATGGATATACTATTTTCATTTCCCTTAATTAATATATCGGACCAATCCGATATATCGACCAGAATACCAACTTCGTTGTTATTGTTCTTCTCTTTTGAATGCTTTAACAACTTTTTGTGTAATTGTTGAATATATAATAATTCCTCTTCGTCAAATTCATAAATAGAAGCACATCGTACTCTATTAATAACCTCATCTGAAATAATCTGCTTAATTTTTTTAATCTGCTGAGCAAATATCTCATCAAATATTACTTCCGTCATTAAAAACAACTTCCTTTTATTATTATATAATGGTTTAATCAAAAATACCATTCATTTAATGGTCCACTAACCCCGTCCCCCTGGTCCACCAATTCTCTATATAGCTCCATATCCTTCGCATCAATGTTAAGAACAGCACATGCTTGCTCAAAAGATTGATCAAAAGATTTCATAATACATTTTATTGTATGCACTAATACCTGAGTCCGACCTTCTTCCTTCCCTGCTTTCTTGGCTTCATTCATAACTTCTTCCTTCCCCAATTTTATTCCTTCCTCTCTTCCCTTATTGATCAAATCAATAACAGCCTTACAAACTTCTTCTGCCATATCCTCTCCTTTAATGGTCCACTACTCCCGTCTCTGGAGAGCATTATCATCCTCAACCACACTCATTTCTTCCCAATCCTCAGGATATCCGCAACGTCGCAAATAGTCTTTACCTCCATCTACATATACTGCTCCACAAGAACAGCCTTTAAAATCATGTCTTGTTACTGATTCAATAACCTCACCACATTTAAGGCATTTTATGCAATTTTTAACAATTCTCATCCTTCTTATCTCCCAAAAAAATCAATACGCCCTTGTCGATATTGCTTACATTCGCGGTATCAATCCAATGATTAACTCCGCTCATCACTTATCCTCTACTTATATCATTTATATACTTCCAGAATATATAATATACTAATCAAATACTTCTTTATTGTCAATACCAATAGTATAATTAACTATATTATTAATAAATGAGGTTGAATTGATGAACGATAATTACGGAGAGCAAATAAAAAACTATCGCATAAATCTAGGAATGACACAAAATCAGGTCGCAAAAGAGCTAGATGTAACACCCGGCTATATCAGTAATGTTGAAAATGGACGTACTGCCATGTCCCTTAAACTCCTTATTTACTATTCTAAGCTTATGGGAATAACTCTGGATGAGCTTGTTGGAAAACTTGAGCCAGAATATCAGAAGTCTGCTATCGACAACGCCCTTTGGGATGCAATAAAAACTCTTGATGATGAACAAAAAGAAAAGCTCTTGGCTACAATTAAAATATGGCAAAAATAAAGGACAGCTATCTCTCACGAAATAACTGTCCTATGTAAAAATCTAGTGTAACCAAAATGGTCCACTAACCCCGTCCCCCTGGTCCTTTTCTGGCCTTCGCCTGCTCAATAAGCTGCTGCGCCTCCTCAAATGCTTCCGGGAGATAATCAGCGTACCATTCTTTTCCAGCTTTCTCCGCCTTCTTTATCTCTTCCCAAGCAGCATGCTGCTCTTCCCTAGACGAGTAGGATACGCCACTGAACACATGAGGATGCCTCCGCACCATCTTATCAGCGACAACCTGGCAAACATCTTCAAATGTAAATAGGCCTTCCTCTTCTGCTATCACACTGTGAAACATCACCTGCAAAAGCAAATCTCCTAGCTCTTCCTTTAGATTCTCCGCATCATTTGTCCTCTCAAGAATGTTAATTCCACTGACCACCTCGGCAGCTTCCTCAATTACCTCTGGTTTGAGACTAGTGTGGGTCTGAGCTCTGTCCCATGGACAGCCAGTCTCGCTCCTTAAAGTCTCAACTATTTCCTTTAATCTATCTATCTGTGCCATATTATCTCCTAAAATTTTTAAACAAGCCGCAGTAGCATTAGCTATTGCGGCTTCAAGTTTATAATTAATATATCACATTTATATCTCTTCCATGTACCATTCCGTCAAACCTACGGGTTTTTTAGCGTTTTTTCCATATCATCCGTAAAAATTTTGAAAATTTCCACTCACTGTGTATTATCTCAGCCCATATAATAGACACCACTTCCACCTTGGGCAGTAACCAGCAATCCATACTCCTCAAAGGCATCTCCACCTCATCAAAACTCACAAATCCCTACGGGTATATTCGCCATTTTCATTTTATACCCGTAGGTTTTGAATTCTGGCTCTCAAGTTATGCCACAGTGGCCGTTTCAAAACCCATTTTCTCGAAAATGGTCCACTAACCCCTTCCCCCAGGTCCATTAAACCGCAGCACTAACTTGCTTCTGAGCAGAAACAACCTTCTGTTTAATCTTTCATTAACTTCTCTACATTAATCTTATAAATCATGAGTCTCAATAAATAATCCGGCATTTTTCTATTTCTAAGTTCCCAATCCTGCAAGGTTCGATATGGAATTCCGAAATAATCACAAAACTCGCGTCTTGTCATTCCCGTACTCTCTCTTAACTCAATCAAAACATCTTTATTGTCTCTATTTTGAACATCCATAATATTTAATGCTCCATAAATTTACATTGTTATAGTCTCAATCTTAGCAATTTCATCTTTTAATGCTAATTTTGTAGTTCTAATATCAATGTCGTTTTGCAACTTGAGGAAATATTCATCAGAAACGCCGAAGTACTTTCCTAGCCTCAAAGATGTATCAACCGTTATTTTTCTCCTATCATGTAAAATATCCTGAACTCTAGATGTTGGCACAAAAATATCTTGAGCCAACTTATAAGCAGATATTCCAATAGGTTCCATAAATTCTTCTTTTAATATTTCCCCAACCGTAGGTGTGCTAATTCGCCTAGCCATATGACCTCCTAATGATAATCAACTATTTCAACATCATAAAAATCATTATCTTTTTCAGTAAAACATATGCGAAATTGATCATTAATGTAACTCCATTATACACGCTACACGTGTACATTTCAATCATGTATATAAGCGTGTCACAGCACGCATCGCGTATATATGATACCACCCGCAACGCGTATATTTAACCCCGTTCACAAATTCAAAACACAAATGCGTTACCATCCCCTTATCAAACAAAACAGAAAGGAAGGATTGTAATCGGCTCCGCCGATGATATCAAAAAGGACCCTGAATACTCAGAGTCCTTTCGTTAAAAGATATTTGGTTACCGTCGCCTCTGTAACATCTCTTTTGACCCATAGGGTGCGTGGTTGCAACGAAATTTACCACCTCAAATACCTCTTATTTGTATAAGTATGTTAACAAGATTATAGTCTTTTGTAAAGAATTCGCTTATTTCTTAATTTGTAGTCCGTTCACTTTTAACGGAAGGATTGTAATGGACCACTAACCCCGTCCCCTTCTATATATGGCTCGAAATTAATCTCCAATTCCTTCCAATCAGCCTCAGCCCCATTTTTAATTGTCTCGGTAAGCCCAACTTCGGTCTCTCTGTCAGCTATCATTTCTTCCACCTCTGACAGAGTATAGAAGTCCTCTCCACCATAATATTTTCTAAGAGGACAATCCTCGTCATATATAGACTCATCATCATCTAGCTCGCAGTAACAATAACCTCTGTATCCATGCTCCCCATCTAAGAATTCATCTTCTTTAGCGAACTTGCCATAAGAACGAACAGTATCGCCCTCATAATATTCACCTGAATTTGGCGTGTTAAAATAAAAATCAATCAGAATGTACTCACCACTATACTTAGCGACTTCATCCTCTGACAACTCATAGGTGCCTCCATTCCCGTAAAGTACTCTATCCTCCTCAGATATCCACGCAAGTTCAGTAGAATCTGAATATATGAAATGCCACTTCCCGTCGCCATCAACGAAACTTTTATTGAAAGAATGACTAGCAGCTCCTCCTGAACCATCACCGTAAATATAGCCATATTCATTAATATGGATATAGCTCCTACTCCAGGTCACACCCGAATATACGGTTTTAAGCTTTCCATCAAATTCCTTGATAATAATATACTCAATCCATCCCTCAGCTGACATTGGAGTGTCAATATGAAGCGCTAATTCAGGCTCCCCATCAGCCCCACAATCAATGTAGGCATATTCGATTTTATCAAGCCATATCTCAACAGTGTCATCATCCCCTACATAATCAGCAATGATACAATTAACAAGCTCTTCTAGTGTGTACTCCTTCCCCTCATAATTCTCAAATGTGAAATATTCGCCCTGAGCCACATGTCTGCCAATTGTAACAGGCACCTCATTATTAAGAAATCTTTCATAGAGAGCCTGAGCCTCGACACCTGATTCCTCCGCAGATTCCTCCACTTCACCGCCATCTGTGCTCTCAGAAATATCAGCAGACACTGCCTCTTTCTTACCACATCCTGCCAGTAGCATTATGCCTATTAAAAAAAACGCTGTTAATCTATTCTTCAAAAAAATCACCTCTTGTAAAAATGGACCACTAACCCCGTCCCCCTGGTCCATCAAACAAGCCGCAGTAGCATTAGCTATTGCGGCTTGAACATTTCTAATCTGCTATATCATTTTTCTATATCGCTCCATATCCTTAGCATCAATTTTAAGCACAGCACATGCCTGCTCAAATGATTGATTGAACGATTGCATAATACTCTTTATCGAAAAAGCTATGGCCTCAGTATGCCCTTCTGTTCTTCCCTTATTAGTCAAATCTATAACAGCCTTGCACATATTATAATTACCTTCCTTGTCTTTGTTCGGCAGCTTCACATTAGCAAAATCACGCATCATCTCTGCCGTATCGCGAGAAATACTTTTGAATTTGTCGTCCTTGCTAACCAACTCTGCCATAGCGTCACCATCATTCCTTGTGCTAAGAAGATTAAACAGCTCTCTTAACTCTGTCCTATACTCAGGAAACTCTCTCATATCTATGATAGAAAAAAGATTGATGTCACAATCATCGACAAACGCCTCTATCTTCGAATCAAGCTCATTAAACATCTGCCGCAATGTGGTCGGTCCATCCCATGTCTTAGTTCCCCAGTAGATTGTAACTGTTACTACTGGCTTTATTGTATCACATTTTCTAAATCCCGATAAGTACTCTTGGCCATCGCAGAGGCCATCGGCCTTGTTGGAGCTAGCTATTAGCTCAACCTGATCAAGATAGGTGATGGCATTGTACAGCATCGTCCTAACTGGCATAGCATAATGGACATCCGATTGATTCTCAATCCCCAGAATCACGTAATACGCCTCATCATTCCTCTTGATAACCGACTGCTTCAAAATGTCCCTAAACTTCTGCAGGTTTCTCTTCTTCCCATTACCCACAGGGACTATGGCAAGTCCAGCCGAGTCCACATCCTCCAGATTCTCCCAGTGAATTACCTCCTCCCCTTCATATAGATAGCCATTGAAAAAATCCGCGAATATCTGCGGATTTCTCATGTACTTCTTAGTTTGCACATCCTTACTTCCCATTGCTATTTCTCTTTCTATATTGCTTATAGAAAAATTATAACACAGGAGTTTCGAACATACAATCGTTTTCTGTTCGATATCTTGTTCGATTTTTATTCGACTATTCGCCATCTCCACGCTCACTATTAGCAGGAACCTCTCTTCTAATAGTTCGCGAAGCAACAAATCCTCCAATCAATCCTAGCATCATCCCTACAGTCATCCATGTTCCAATGCGGTAATTAATAACCCCAAAGGCTGCCCCGATTGTGATGCCAATCAATACGCCAATGCACATGCACGAAAACACGCTATCGAATCTTCTCTTCCGCTCCTTCACATACCTTCGCACTATCTCAAGTCCACCCATTGGCACGCAAAACTTCTCATCTCTCGGCGGCTGGCAAGCCCTGTACACCTCTTCCAGCTCAAACCATTCCACCCCATCCAGCTCTTCCTCCTGAATGGTAATATCGTCAATGCCTGCCTCCTCGTCGTAGACATACACAAACGCTATTTCATTGTCCTTGAAGGGCTTCCCATGGAATTCCTTCTCATACTGAATAGGAAATGTCCCTGCAAAATGCAAATCCTCCGGCACTACCTGAAGACCAAGCTCCTCCGACAACTCCCTGATAGCCGACTCCAGCGGCTCGTCTCCCGCCTGGATATGGCCCGCTGATGAAGTATCATATCTGCCAGGAAAAGAATCCTTGTTAAGTGCCCTCTTCTGCAGTAGCACCTCCGTCTTGTCCCCATTTTCCCGAAGCACCCATATGTGCGCAGTTCTGTGTCGAACGCCATCGGCATGAGCCTGTGACCTAGTCACCCTCTCGCCAGTAGGCTGCCCATTTTCATCTACAATATCAAAAATCTCGTCTGCCATTTTATTCTCCTTCATCAACAATTCAACCGTAAATGGTCCACTAACCCCGTCCCCTAGGTACATTACTTTGCGATTGCATTTTTCACAAATGGAAATCTAATAACCAAATCCTTATCCATTTCCATCATTCTCAATAGTCTGCTTGCTGCGCCTGATGGATGATTAATTCCAGCCTCCCACGCTTCAACAGTTTTATCCGACACACCTATGTAGCTTGCAAATGACTTCTGAGACATTCCAGTTGAATTTCTTATTTTCTTAACTTCTGCTGCTTCATATATTTTAACAGGCTCTACCACAATCTTATGTCTTTTAAGAATAGGTTTTTCACTCTGAGCATCCTCAAGTGCTTCATTAAGACCTGTCATAATACTATTAAATACTCTGTTATCGCTCATATTACTCACCTCCAAGGCTCCTTTTAAGCACTTCAATCACAACCACTGTATAAACCCAGTCTTATCCCCACTATTGTACCCAGCATGCTCATAGAACCCCAGCGTCTCGGCATCCTTCGCCCCAGTCATCAGGAATATCTTATAACAATCCGCCTCACGAGCAATTTCCCTAGCGTAGTCAAGACAAGCCCTAGCATATCCGCATTTACGGTAATCCTCGTGGGTCACCACATTCTCCACAAAGGCATATGGTCTCACATTCCAGGTAAGATTTGGAATGATAATGCAGGTGCAGCTCGACACTATCTTGCCATCCACTTCATTTACAATCAGGTGATAATCCTCGTCCGTAAGAATCTTCTCCCAAATCTCCGCCAGATGTTCATCGTGCTCCGGAATGCTCTTCTCATGAAGGAAAAGATACAGTTCCAGCATCGAATCTAAATCTTCAAATGTAACCTCTCGTACCATATTCGTCTCCTATGCTTGTCCGTACTTATTGTCCCACTAGCCCTCAGAATTTGCATTTATCAGCGCCGCAAAATCCTCAAAGTACCAATCCTTCGTAGGCTTCTGCCCACCAGCCTTCTTAAAGAAGCAGCTAGGTATCTCCCGCTGGGCCAAGTTCTTGGCTATGCATGGTGTACATCCCTTGTCATGATTGGTAGGATGACATGGGCATGCCGTGTCCGTGCATGTGCAAAATGAAACTGATGATTGATTCTCTGACATATCTATACTTCCCTTCTAATGTTTATTTCTATTAAACTATTTATTCAAACTAAGCGACACTTCCACATCTCCATTGGCCAACATACTCTCCAGCTCCTCTTGCGACGCCTTAAGCTTCCCAAGTTTTGTATATGCCCAAGTATTTGACCCATAAAAGATAACAATCTGATTCCCATTATAAAGAACAATATCTCCAGGCCCTGTAGTCATCTGTATATCGTCACTTGTTATATCTGCTCCAAGTGAACCCACCTGCTCAAAATCACCATACATCCTCATCTGAATCGTCATAGATCCGTTGTCATCAATCAGATTTTCAAGGGCTTCAACCGATTCATTATCTTCCCATTCAACGGATTGATCTACATGATCAATCGAAATGTTAATTATTCCTTTTGATAATTCTTCATTTGCCAATTGCTCATCTCCTATATTTGAAGTAACAACATCTTGCTCCTCACTGGTATCAGCTTTTAGTTCTGAATACACTACAGATGCCTCTTCATTATTATCCTTCCCACATGCAGAAAATAAAGCGCTGCTTATTAAAAGAAAAGCAAACACGCACACATTAACTCTTTTCATTAGGAAATTCTTCATAAAAAAACTCCTCTTGTAATAATGATCCACTAACCCCGTCCCCCTGGTCCATCACTTAAGCAATTTCTTTATTCTCTTTTCATTCTCTTTTGCAAAAAAACTTAATTCATAAGATCGAATTCTTTCTTTAACCATATTAGGTTCTACGAATCCAATCTTAACAAGCACTGCTAATCGATTAATAACAGTCTTATTTGTAACCCCAAGCTCGCGGCTAACTTCTATAGGTGTGAACTCGCCCTTGTATTTCTTTAACAGCAGCAATAGTAGCTCTTTTTCCTTGCCTTTCATATATGACATACTGCCTTCCAACTCTTCACCGCTGCTGCTTTCTGATATTTCGCAAACCTTATTGGAATACAATAACACCATCCTAAGAAAATAATTAAACCAAATCTCCGGATGCGGTGGATTATCTCTACCTGAATAATATAGGGACGGCAGTCCCATCTGAATAGAATCATAGTATTCCTCTATATCATAGGCAAAGTACTCCTCAAGGGAACCAATTCCATTAAAACCAAATCCATTAACATCTAGAATATAACCAGACAATAATCTGGCAGTTCGCCCGTTTCCATCTTCAAATGGATGAATAGTAACTAACTGATAATGAACAATCGCAGCTACAATAAGAGGATGATCATCTGTAGTATTCACATACTCCACTAATTCATCTATCAAATCTGGAATATCAATGTATTCTGGAGGAATATAATCAGGATGGCCTGTTTTTGAATCATATACCGCGAACAGTATTCCAGGTGGCATTGGTCCTCTAAGACCAATCTTCTCCTTTGAAGCTCCCTTTTCTACATATTTCTGCACATCTAGAATCAGTTTCTTGGAAAACTTCTCATTTTTCTTAGCCTTTTCTTCTAGATAATTCAGTGCAAGAAAATAGTTACGCACTTCCTGTTCAGGCCTAAGGTAATGTTTCCTTTCATCGCTTTCAATAACCTCATCAACCTGCTTCTCAGAGAGGGGATTTCCCTCTATTTTTGTAGAAGCATATGAGCTCTTTTTCTTTGAATTCTTTCGTAGCTTATTGGCTACAGACAGAGAAATATTAACTGTCGATACCTTATATCTATTCTTTTCTATTTCAGTAATATATTTCAAAATTTCATTATTTAAGGTTACTTTTATCATAAAAATAGCACCTCCTGACAATATATATCATATCAGAAAAGGTGCTTTTTCTCCACTAAAATTACACTATTTTTACACTATTTTCCATTGGCTAATAATGATCCACTAACCCCGTCCCCTTGGTCCATCACTTCCCCTAAATCAACTCCCCACTAAAATGCTGTATCTCGTGCTGTATAATCTGGGCTGTGAATCCTGCGTACTTGCCATGCTGTGGCTTAAAGTTCTGGTCAAGGTAATCCACCTCGATTTCCTTGTATCTCACACATGGACGTACTCCATCTAGGGATAGGCAGCTCTCTTCCGTCTCATACTTCCCACTCTTTGCAGTAATCACAGGATTAACCAGGGGAAATATAAATGGACCAGCAGCTACAACAATAATCTGCTTCTTCACTCCAATCATGTTGGCAGCCATGCCAACGCATCTATCCAAATTTGCTTTTAATGTATCCATCAAATCCACAATCACCTGCGCATCCGCCTCTGTGGCTGGCTCAGATTTCTGCTGTAGGAAAAGTGGATCTCTTACTATCTTTTGTACCATCTATAACCTCACTTAATAATTGGCCTCTTCTAATTTCTCATTCCTCAGCTCCTTCAAAAACTCATCATAGGGAACGTACTCCTCCGGATACACGCTCTGCTCCATATCATAAATCTCAGCAACATTAGCATTAAACTGCTCTTCACTCACAAGCTCATCTTCCCACTCATAAGTCAATATATATGGATAATTCTCATCGGCAATCATATGCTCCCTGTCTGCGTCACTGAGATACGCTAATCCAATACCAATTTCCCTAAACTCACCATCTTCCAACTTGGTAATAGTTAATGGGTAGTAATCCATATGCCCAGTATTTGTATAGACAAGCCCACTTCTTTCGATGTACTGTGAACCTAGTCGTGGGAAATTGTAGCTTACCACTTCACCATCGTAATAAGTTGCAATAATCTCTCCACCGGCCTCAATCCCCGTGTCTATAAATAACTCCGGTACATCATCATCATCTAAATAAATCATTGTTACTTGTAATCCATGATTGCCCGTTTCATCTGGTGCTACAAGTGCTTTCCTCTACACTGACTTCTTCCGGCTCTATTGCTGCTTCTTCCTTAGACGCAGTTTTGCATCCAACCAGCATTGATGCCATCAAAACAGCTACAATTACTCTCTTCTTCATTTCAAAATCTCCTTTTTCATAAACTCAACTCCCCAACACATACATGCTGTCTCTCATGCATATTTCACCATTCCTAGCAGCTCGCTCCACTCGCAGGTCTGCCCGAGCTCCACAGACCATGGGCTGTCGCCCGCAAGGAAGGATTATAATCGGCTTCGCCGATGGATATATAAAAAGTATATTTCACTCCTCTCGCCTAGTCCACCAATAACTTTGCCAAAAACTGTCATTTTTTTATTTTACCTTTTTTGATAATCTAATAGTTAAAGATAATATTAAGTTTTTAATAAAGGAGGATGTTATGAAAAATTTATCTTTTAATCAGAGGTCTTACATCGAGGATTTATGTACAATCTACAACATGCGCAAAGCAGATTTAGCAAACGCTATTGGAGTATCCGAAAGAACTCTTGCCAGATTCAATCACGAAAAAGTAATACCGCGAGACCTACTGCATTTAATGGAAAAAAAATATTTCCTCTATGCTAAAGATTACGGCTTAAAAACACAGTATTCTTGTGGAACAAAATTTCATTTGAAGGAGTATATAAATGATGACTTTGATAGTTCCTATGAGAGTCCTGCAATTACTGTCATGGCTGAGACCGAAGATGAAGCAAAAAAACAATTTTTAGACTACCTTTATAATCAAGAAGATGATTTTTCTCTGTACGTAATAATTAGTGAAAATCTCATAGAATATTCTTACTATGGCGATGTATACGAATACGATATTTTTACTAATAACTCTGCATTAATGTCGTTTATAGATTACCTCTATAATATGTACTTTGAAAAATGTTCATCCTTTGAGGAATTGGATATAAGTGAATCAGATAAAGAAAAGCTTTATTCTTTAATTCCAAAAGCTGATATGCGAGATGTTTATAATATATTAATGGACAATGAAATTTTTGTGCATATAATTCACACAAAAAATGAATGCGAAGCTCTGGAAGAAAAAAAACATAATTATATTGTCGAAAATATAACAGCGTTGGATATCCTATCACTTAACGCAATATTAGATTGTCTGCGAAATGATTCTGATATTATACCTCTTAAGGTTATATTCGATTGTCTACCAGATATTCTTCAATACAAAACAATAACAATAAACGAAGACTTGCTAGGAAAAGCTGGTTACACCAAAAAACAGATTCAGTTGATTTGTAAGCATCTAAAATACATTCCTAAGAGCGTGACCTTATACAAAGAAAACGACTGGAAATCCGCCTCACTTTTTGATGTTTATATTCCAAATATAGATAATAATTATGCATACTTTGCCCCTCAAGAAGTCCTTATAAGACTTGCAAAAATGGGATACGATTTCAAAGATGGTGCATCAGAAATAGCTGAGGAAGCAATAAATGCAGCTTTCAATTCAAATAAATAATAGGAGTTCTCATGGCAACAATACTAATTGACTATGAAAATGTATGCAGCTCAAATGGCTTTAAAGGGACTGAGTATCTTAATCAGAATGATAACCTTATCGTATTTTACAGTGACTCATGCTCCAAACTTCCAACTGAGCATTTAAATTACATTGAAGAAAGCAGTTGCAAATTATCAATATTCAAACTACTTCGTCCTAGTAAAAATGCATTAGACTTCTACATTGCTACCGAATGTGGAAGAATCAGTGCTACTGGCGAGAAACAGATAATCATTGTTTCTAAAGATAAGGTTTTTTATTCTATCATTGACTATTTTGCTATAAATAAAGATTTATGTGACACTCAGATTATTATCAGCCCCAATATAGAACGCGGCCTTAAAGAGCTTCATGATAGCGCTGATTCGAAGCGCTGTTCAATAATAGAATCTAAACTCCAGTGCGTTAATATAGAAACTGGATATACTCGCATAAAAGAAAAGCGTGCACTAAACAATCGGCTAACTGAACTAATATCAAATTCAAATTATAGCCAGATGGCTGATTCAATTATAGATTTCTATTCAGCCTCACAATATATCAATCTTCGAGATGCCTATTTGGACACTCTCCATACATACGGACGTGCAGATGGAACAAACATCTACAATATTTATAAAGAAGCTATCTCACATATGTGAGATAGCTTATCATTATCGATAGCTATAAATCTGATTTCTCAGAGAAATAGGCATGTTTTTTATTAAAATTAAACATGAATCGTGTATACCGATAAAAATAGGATTTATTCGCTCTAACATAATATCTCTAGCAGCTATTGGTTCAATAAATTCCGCAAAAAGCATCGTTGCATCTGCTTCATCTATTCCATTAAAAGTGTTATTAGTAAATGCATTCTCTAACAATTCCCTACACTTCAAAGAAAAAGGCAATTGTCTTAACTCTTCGACTGTAAAAACATCCCTCATAAAAAATATTAACGACTTTTCATTATTAACTAAATATTGATCCATTAAAATCCTCCTTCAAATTATATATTACAAAAACAATTATATTTCCAAAGTGTATAATTAGCAACATATCTTTTGTAATGTTTATAAAATTTTAATGTTTATAAATATTTTCTCCTCTTCATAATTCTATTAAAAATGACAACAACTGGTTGTTTACAAAAACTCCTTCTCATGTTCTGCAATATAAGCAATTGTTTGCCCATCTATTCCAGGATTATATTGCATCCAATAAACCGCCAATGTTTCATACGCTATTTTTGCCTCAGCGTATTGGTTCTTGCATATTTCTATCATACGCTCCTCATCTGTATCATTAACTTTTCTCGGTGTAATATTTAAATATTTATCTACATTCAGAAAACAAATCTTAAAGTATTTAAATTGCTTTCCTATATATGAATATAATACCTCGCGATAGCTGTATCCATTAACTACTACAGGTCGTACTTTTTCATAGAACAAACTATTCTTTTTCTCAAGTGATTCATAGTCTATCTGAAGATTTGAAAATATATATTGAATAACGTCTTTTACTTCACTGCTAACATTATTTTTACTTTGTGCAACTTGTAAGCACTCCCAATTTTCGCAATCTTTAGAAGCAAAAAGAAGCCAAACACGGCTTCTACTATTAATCTCATATTCATATTTTAAAATTACATTATCTTTATTATCATCGGAAGAAAATGAGAGTTCTTGTTCAAAAAACTCAACTAAATCAGAATAATCCTTTGGTATTTTATTTATATATGGCTTTCGTAATTTCATCTACTCTCCTACTCCCACTTTTTCCATACATCAGGCTGATAGCCAAGCGTAGACTGCTTTCCATTTCTCACAATCGGAGTCTTGATAATCTGCTGGCTCTCTAATAGCTTTTCCAACTTATCCTCATCTGCAATATGCTGGAACAAAAGAACTGCATCTTGGTCCTTCGCATTTACGTTAACCATATTTGCGATTCCACCATTAGCAGACGCTACTGATGTAAGCTCTCCCTTGCTCATGCCCTTTTCTTTCATATCTATAAATTGATACTTGATACCACGCTCCTTAAAGAAACGCTCTGCCTTCTTCGTATCATTGCACTTTTTAGTGCCAAAAATCTGTATGTTCATAAAATCAACTCTCCACTAAAATATTGAAATTCGTGCTGTATACTCTGCTCTTTAATTCCCGTACCCTTTTCTTCCTACGTATTTACGTATCTCTATTTTATATTCCTCATCAAGAAATGGACAGCATTCCTCTATACTCATAAGCCTAGAACTCTTGGCTCTATTACATGCCTTACAAAGAGGAATAAGGTTTCTAATATCATCTGTACCACCATGATATTTAGGTATGAAGTGATCAATGGTACGTTTATCTATCTCAACTGCTCTTCCACACTTGGCACAGATCCCATTTGTTTTGGCCCATATTAAATTCTTGAGATTCTCTTTACGTTTTCTTCTTTTCATATGTTTATAAAAAGTGCTGCAGAGCACACGCCCTGCAGCTAATATATAAGAGCGGGCAAGCTTCGCTTCAACCCGCGAATCGAGATTAGGCCTCCACGATGTGGAGGGAGTTTGAGTAATTGTACATAGGCAACTACCTCCTTTTCCTAATATCAATTTTATTATAGGTTATGGGTAAAGTGGTAACAAGTGATTTGTTACTATTCAACTAACATATATGCTTACTTAATCGAACATCATATCAATTGTCTAGAATATAATGTTTTCTTAATACGAGTAATAGGGTCTGAAACTCGAAATCCGAGTTATTATATCAGATTAACATTACAATTGTTGCGGAATAAACATATAATACTTAAGCAAAATCACGAATCACTCATTCTTTATATCAATTCCTAAAAAAACTAATGCTAATTTAGAAAACAAACCTAGAATAAAAATATCATATCGTATATACGATATGATATACTATAAACACAATAATATTTCAAAGCATATTATCAAAGGAGACATATGAAAAAAGAATTAACAGGAGAAGAACTAATTAATTATGTATTTGCATGTAGAGGGGCATACAATGAGGAACATTACATACAACGTCCAGTGCTAGAAAAAGAATTAAAAAGACAACTTACTCAATACAGATATGTATTTTTAACAGGAGAAAGTGGAAGTGGAAAAACATGGCTTACTAATCACTGTTTTCCAAATATCATAGCAAGTGACTATATAAATCTATCCGATGTTTCTTTAAAAGGTGGATTAGTTGAATACATGGAAAACTCTATGCCTGAACTTCCTACAGAAAAGAATTCGGCTACAAATCTTGAAGGTTCTATAGGCTTTGCAGGAGGTTCATTTAATTCAAATGAAACATATAAAGTAAACACCGACGTATTATGGGAATTTATTAAAATACGAGAAAATCGTGTAATCATTTTAGACAACTTCGAAAGTATATTGAACAATCAAAGAGTTATCGATGAAATTAGTTGCCTAATTACTTTAGCAGACGACCCTCTAATGGAAACGTATAACCCTCGCTTCATAATAATTGGAACACTAGGTGATATAGGTAATTTCTTTCAAACTCTGCCAAATTATCAGACAATTTCCAATAGGACATCATATGTTAAAATACCTGGATTTAACGATACCGAATGCCTAAACTACGTAAGTAGAGGTTTTAGGGAAATAGGATTTACTTCAACTGATATCAACGAATTATCTCAATTTATTTATAATATTACGAACGGAATGCCCCAAGCAGTCACTGAACTATGCTACTATATTGCTATCAAACATTTCGATGAAAATGTTAATGAAGTAATTCCGGGCGGAAGTTTAGTAAACGCAGCTAATAGAAAATGGGTACAAAAGCGTATGTATTCAGAACATTTAGTTATCAAAAAATATTATTATGATAATAAAGAAACAGAAATAAATCTTAACTACGTTCTTGCTTCTATAGATAATTTTGGATTAAGAACCTTTTCTGCAGAACAAATGCGTTCAAAAGCAGAAGAAGCTATGGGCGATAATTGCACTACCTCCTTAAACCTTAGCAAAGTAAGGAATTTTCTTGATATACTATCAGATGATTCAGAAAACAGAAACTTGCTCATAAAAACTGAGTATAAAGAATATAAATCCAAATCATTCAAAACCAGCGCTTGTATTTCTCTTTCATTAGATATTAATGATACAGGAGTTATTCTAATAGATGATTTGGTTGGCTAACACCCTTATATTTGTTGTTTGTCAAGTAAATAGAACTCATTGGGTCAGTTTTAAGTGTAAATCAACACCTTAAAAGGGAATCAGAATTCTGATTCCCTTTTTGTATGCATCCTCTTTGTCTACAACATGAAGCCTTCATCTTGAATTGCCTCTTTTTTCCATATGAATTAATCTCTATCGTTTATCATTCGTTTAAAAATCTTTTGCATTACATAAATACTTTTTATAGATATGCCCCTCTGCATCCTTTGCAAAAGCATATACTCTTCCTTTTTTTCCTTTAAATGTCTCTTTTAACCCTTGACTTGGAAAAGACTGTTCAAAAGATTCCATTTGCTTAAGTACCCCTCTCGCATCGCTCATCGTATTAGTATTTATACAATGCTTTTTTCCATGTAACAATCCCACCTCAATAATATTTATTGGAACATTCCCAACATTTAATGCATTTACATATACCCCTTGCTTGTTTTCCATTCCTTCGCCAACTCCAAAATATGAGCCGCTAGAAACTCTTACAGCCCTTTTATATGGAAGCCTTGAAGATAAAATAGATATTACTATAGCAATTGTACTAATCAACAAACTCAACAATGAAAAAATAGCTGTGATAAAACCTTGATTTACATTACACCACTCTATAAACGTCATTTTCTAATTTCCCCTCTGCTTAATCAATCTCAGTATCTTCTTTTAATATAGGAATATAAACCTGCTTCAATGGAATAATGTCCTGATACTTATCATTTAACTTATCATAATAACGAAGAACCAAATCCACCAATTCAGAACCATTGATGCCTCTAATTATAGGATGCTGCTCTAAGTATGCCTTAGCATTTTGTGTATAATCAGATAATGTTACAAAAACACCATAATCTCCTTCACTCATTGCACCACGCAATGATTGAATGGTCGATTCTTTGATGTCACCATCAATACTCTTTACCTGCACACAGATACGAGGTGGAAATTCGTCTTTGTAGGCAACGATATCAATCCCACTATCTCCACCTTGTTTAGACACCTTTGTTCTATAGCCCATGGCATTCAAAAGATTTGCTACAAAGTGTTCGAAATCGTATCCCTTAAGTTTCTTGCTAAGCTCTTTTAAAACAAAGTCTTTGGTAATCTCCTGAATGTCATCAGCAGTTGCTCCTATAGACTCATCAATTGTAGTATCAAGCATAGCTTTTTTCCCATCTAATGCAGCTAAGAATTCATCTGCATAATTCTTAACCTGAAAGAAAGTTAAAGCTGAACCAACTTCATACAAAGCACCCTGTGAAAAATCAGTACGTGGAAAACTCTTTAACCATTTTACTTTGCGTCTATTTGTGTACTGTGCTTCTGACTTATCGTAATAATAATCACTCTCAATAATTCCAATATTAATCTTGCGATCAACCTTGGAAGGGTATACTACATAATCACCAACTTGAACCTCATAAACAAATCGATATAACATACCTACACAAGTAGCAATGGAACCTGGTGTAGCTTCTGGATAAACCCTTGCATATGTCTGTTTAATGGCATCACGACTATCACCGACAAGTTTAATATCACCAATTTTCTCCCAGCCGATACCTATAATTCCATTTGGAACAAATAAATCATCTCTTAATGTATGGATTCCCCATACTACTTTTCCTTCTGCCATAATCTTCTCCTTAATTTCTATCCACTAATCGGAACATTAATCCTTGCTTTTGCCACGCAAACACCATGTTTAACAATATAACATTCAGTATAATGTGGGCCTTTGTATCTAGAATGTTCGGTGTGGGATGACCGTCCCTTTACAATTTGACCTCTTATATCATCTCTTCGCTCTGCTTCATCACCCACGTTTCTCACCTTCCAATATATATCATAGGGCTGCGGACAATCTGTGGACATAATCATAAACTCCAAGCTTTTATCTATCTTCAAGAAACCATCATCTTTAATAATTTTTGAAAGCAAGTTCGTTCTCCAGCCATCTTGCTTCACTTCGCAATCAATCCTAAGATTATAAACAATGTCCACAGGGAATTTATCTTTTATAAACTCTTCCGTATTCTTGAAATTACTCAAGTTATACGCTCTAACTGCTTTATCAGATTTTGGAAAATCACATCCCAATATTTCACTAAGCGCTTCATTTAAGTTATCATCACTTGATTCTTTGAGTTTTTCATAAGCTATCTGAGCTTTTTTTACGAACTTTCCATTTCCTTTATCCGAAACATGTTGATTGCTCCCCAACGCAAACCAATAACTCTGATTGGATTTTTCATCCTTTAAGAACCCAAATAGATTTAAAAGCATCTCTCTGTAGTCGTAATAGGTAGCACCTTCAAACAAATCATTTTTTTCAAAAAATTCTGCAACTAGCGAATCAATTAGTAATCCACTAAAAGAAAAACCAATATTGTTTTTCCAGGCTCTCAAAATACCTGCAAAATCTCGAAATGCCCCATTAGATGAATCATCATAATCATCACATGCAGCTTGTTCCAATAACGGCTTCGTAACCTTCCAGCTCCCACCATCGTGAGTATCTGGGTAAATAAATGAACTTGCGTCATTTATAAAAGCAGGAACAAGTTCAACCGTGTATGCATCAAACTCAATTACAACGACCTGACCATCTCCACTTATATCAGTCTTGGGATATCGTTCTTTTAAAACATTTTTCACTTCCTGCAGTAACTGAGACTGACCGCTGCTCTCATACCCATTATATTTGTCATAAACATCGTCTGGTAGAACAAAAAGTAAATCGAGATCACTACTTCCCTTTATAGCTGTTTTTCTTCCTACAGATCCGACAATATACAAATGCTCGGTCTCTTCTCCGGAAATATCATAGTATTCTTTATTGAGCTTTTTGGATATCTCCCTAGCTGTAGTCCTCATTGCACTATCATCCAGCTTTATATTTTTACAAAACTCTTTAAAATCACTACTAAGTGACAACAACACCCTCTCCCTTCTAATTAATTACCACTATTCATCATTATTTGTCATCGTCTTTTATTTTTCCCCTTAATGACTCAGGTAAAAATCTATCAATTTCTTCATCTGAAAATGTATAATCTTTTTCCACTTCTAATCTTATTTTTGCTCTCTTAACAGCATTATTACTTGTTGATGGCGCAGATATGTATATTTCATTTGACTCACTTAATATAAGTTCATACTTCTCCTGAATTCCTTCTACAGAATTTTTCATCATATGAATCTCTGCAATGGTACTAAGCATTTTATTTCTTACAACAAGGAATTTATTAGCATAGTCTTTATTTTCTTCTGCCATACTCTTTAAATCAAAACTTTTTAAATATGCCGTTATGAAAAGTGTTGAAAACGACAAAAGTATAGTTATAACCTTTACCCACAACTGATCTTGATAAAAAGTTGAAAAAACACCACAAGATGTAAGTGCTGCAGTAAAGATATTAATGCACTCAATGAATCTATACTTTTCTTCGTAAATCTCCGCCTGTTGTTCTTGTATCTTATGTGTCCAAACAATACTTGCATAGTTTTGTCTTACCAAATCTAATAGTTTTTGATATTGTTCTTTCATAAATTAGCCCCCTTAATTAGCCATATAATTTAATACTTTTCCCAAAATATCCCAGCCTTTTGTAGAATCAACTTGCAGGCCACTTCCTGGAGCTGTAAGCCCTGGAGCAAAAATGCCATACATAGAAATCTCATTGTAATGTTTGAGCAACATTTTCTCATATGTCATCTGCGATGGAACATGGCCCTCCCCATCTCTAGTAAAACACCATCCTCCCATAGCTTCATAAACAAATGAATCTATAAGAATCCCGGACAGATGATAGCTAGAATACTTCGTATCCCTTATGTAGCGGATGTGTTTACATGTATCATATAAAAGACCATTGGTACAGCTATTTTTTTGCTTCATAGCATTTTGCTCCGCTTTAGGCTTTGTTGTCATCCAATTACCCCCCATATGTGTGTCTGGATATCGATATGTCTCATCATAATTCCAGCCATTCTGAACTTTAAATGCTGGAAGTATCTCAAACTTCATTCCATCAGTAAATCTTACAACGACAACTTGACCATCTCCCCTGATATCAGTATTAGGGTAAGTATCACGCACTGCATTTTTAACCGCCTGAAGAAGACGTGATTGGCCATTTCCATACATACTAGAAAATCGCTCATATTCACTATTAGGCAATTGAATGAGCACATCCAAATCACTGGTATTTATTGCGGTTCCTCTTCCATATGAACCAACATAAATACTATGATCCACATCGCTGTTACTGCCCCAAAATGCTTGATTAACTGCTTTTGTGATTCTATGATACCTCGAAGATATTTGTCCTCTGGTACCTTCGTCTATTGTATGCTGTCCCTTTATAACACGTGAACTAATCTTAATCCCCTCCCTCTATATCTATATCATTTATCGAATCTTCTTGGGCTGTAAAAGCCTCTCCAATATTATGGAACTTCTCAAAATATGCCTTCAGTCTTTCGATAACTCGCTCCTTCTTCTCGGATCTGTTACCGCCACCGAATCGTGATACCGGAGGAAGGATCTTATCAATGTCTGTACATGTTGTCTTGATTTCTCCGACACGGAAAGCATACTCCATGAACCTTCTTGTCGCTTCTTCCTGTAACTTCTCCTCATCAATGATAATAATAAGCTGCTGATCACGCTGAGCTGCAACATAGTTGTTCCATTCTGTCATAATGTCATCAACATCATTGATTCCGGCAATGAAGTTTTCGATAAGAGCTTTCTTACTTCTAAGTTCAGGACTTGCTGCAATCGCTTTCTTGATGGTAACAAGAACCTCTTTATCCTCGCAGTGGCTGTCATGATACTTCTTTACCAGCATGAGAATGTAATCAATATTGATTTCAATCTGCTTGATAAGCTCGATTTCAAATACAATATCATCATCAATATTTACTGCTGTATGTTCTTCTCTCTTACGCTTCCACTCATCACGAAGATCCTGATACTTTCCAAGATAGTCTTGCATATCACGGTCAGAAAGAATCTCTTTTCCTGCAAACTCATCAAAAGAGATAAGCAGGTTTCTCATTCTAATGTATAGGTGCCTGACCCCTTTTCGTTTTTATTACATATTGTAACATCTCTGTAATGGGGTCAGGCACTCAGTTCGTGTACCTAAAAGAGTCTTCCTATTTTGGGCTTGTTCTCAACTTTTGTATCGCTATTAATTGTATCATCTAAATTATCAAAAGAACTTGGTATTAAATAATCCAGCTCTTGCTCTTCTGCCAAAACATTGTATGTATTAATAAATTCCTCTATAAAATCTATAGCATCTTCTCTGTAAATTGTATACCAAACATCAAACAATAAATTAACATCTTTAATTGATTGCTCGACGTATTTGAACCACTGTTTATATTCATTAGAATCTGAGCACTCATCATTAACATAGTCTCTAAAACATACATCATAACTCATAGCTATATGTTTTTCTTTTAACTTAGCCTCAAACATTGAATAATTTTCATGATTTCTTAGCATTTTATAAATTCCTGCTTCAACATCCACCGGCATAAATAAAATATTATTAGCATCCATAACTATATGTTTTTTTGCTTTAAAATTTGGCTTTGATTTAACATCATTGTCTAGTATTATTAGGCTATTTCTGAATTCAGGAATCTCTTTTTCATATAATTGTAAATAGTTAGTCCATCCAAGATTTATATCAACCGGATTTATATACTGGCTCGCTTCAATACCTCCTCGTTCAAGAATGTATAAAAGCAGCGACAGTGCCCTATTATCTTCTAAGTATACATTTATGCTTTGTGAAATAGACGTGGGTTTTAAATTGATATCATTAATAGCTTCCTTTAACTCATTTGAAGAATGAATATTTGCACCAATTATTTTTCTAATACCATTATCATACTTTGGTTTTAAATCTATTATTTCACAATCAAAATCATACTCTTTAAATGTCAGCGGAATATTTTTATCCTTCAATTCTAATCTTTGGAAACGATTAACTTCTTTAAGAATCAATGGTGAATGTGTGGTAAATATAACTTGAATTCTGTATTCGGAAGCGATTTTCTTCAGAAATCTCACAAGTTTAATTTGAGAGTACCCATATAAAGTTGCATCCAATTCATCAATTAGAAGAATACCTCCTTTATATTTACTTCCATATTTCTCTTTCAATTTTTTAAATGATAATACAGCAATTATTATACGGCCTATATTTCCTTCACCAGCTGAGCTTGTAAATACATCATGTATATCATCAGATAATCCCGCAAAAACCTGTCTACTATCCTTTCTCTCTATATTAATCTGAGCGTTATTTACCTCAGAAATAGATAAAATATCTTTATACCAACTTACATACAAACTTTTCTCATCTTCTGATAAATTTATATCCATCGTCCTAGTCTTTCCCGTTTCACCAATTGGATATATTCTACTTAAGCTTAAATATACAACAGGTAATTGTACGTATCCTTTTCCTTTAGATTTGCCTTCAGAATTAATAAATCTAATTGAATCTTCTTGCCCCTTAGCTTTTCTCGCCACACTAACCATCTGTATATAATTATTGTGATAATAAGAACTGTTACAAAACTTTAATATCCATTTATGTTGACCTGCTATATCATGTTCTTTTGACAGTCTAAATTTCTCTTTAAACTGTGACCTAAAATTATATCCATCTATTGTTAATTCTCCATACATCGGACTTCCATTTGATATAGAAAAAGGTTGTCCAAGCATTCCCAATAAAGTAGATTTCATAGTCGCATTTCTGCCTGCTATAGCCGTTAAATGCCTACCTATCTTTAATACAACATCCTCCATCGCACGAAATCTTTCAACGTCTATTGATTGAATTATCATTGCAAAACCTCCAATACATAATCTTGTCGCTTTATATATTACATCTACGTAAAATAAGATTCAATTAGCCCTTGTAATGGCGTCAGGCATTTTTCCTTTATTTCTAGAAATTGTATTATAAAAGGGTCTGGCTCTCGCCAGACCCTCAACTTGTACCCTCAAGTTAAACCCTCGACACCTTTGATTGTCTGCACTTTAAGAGTATTCATTTCGACACTACCATTACTTTTTAGCATATTTATTAATTAAAAAACTGTACGTACTTATAAATACGTCTTAACATATTTTCATCATCTTCATCCACAATCTGCTTTGTAATATTTGTAAAACCTGTATATGTATTAAATCCTAGTAAGTAAATGGCCATAGCCATTTTTACACTATCACTATCAACATTCATCTCGTTTGCAATAGTATTTAGCTGATGAACAACTATATCATTTGGTACTTTAACTTCATCACCACCATTTTTAATCGCATTTTCTATTACATCAGGTAGCACCAAACACATTTGATAAAAAGCATCTTCTTGCCCCGTAACCATTGCGTAAAATTGATCTAAACTAACTCTTCTAATCTTTTTGTGTGAAACAGTTTTACCATCCACAGTTGTAGACCATTTTATATTTTGAGACTTCTTTGCAATAGCCTCTACCAAAAAGCAAGCACAATCATCGTCATCCAGTAATTGACTCTGCATCTTTATGTAGGTCTTACCAGCTGAAGCTGAATTCATAGTATTATGCTTATTTTTCATCTCTACGTATACAGTATGAACCACATCTCCATCTGGCAATGTGATTCCATCATCTTTTTGAAAAATCACATCCCATCCCCCCTCTGTTCCATTATCGGGAACATGGCAATTATCCATATATTGAAATATTCTTTGATGGAAATATCCAATATCATTATTATTCGCTTTATCTCTCTGACGGAATATTTCATTTTTTACAATTTCATCCCATGATGATTGATAAACTGTCTTATCAAATATCATCTTAATTGGATCAATGATATTTTTATTAAACCTTACTATATCAAATGATTCTAACTTATCACCGTATTTATCAATTGTAGCCTTCACATGATTAGTAAAATCTTTTTCAGAAATAAATGTTAATGGCCAACTCATTAAGCTTCCTCGCTTTCTAGAGCTTCTCTAATCTTATTAGCAACCTCATATCCTAGATTAACAGGAACGGCATTTCCTACCTGCTTATATTGTGACATTACTTTACCACAAAACTCCCAATCATCAGGAAAACTTTGACATCTAGCATTTTCTCTTACTGTGAAAGGTCTCGCTTCAAGAGGATGGCATCTTTCTGTTTGTTTCTGAGAAGGTGAGGTTAAGACTGTTAAAGAAGGTTCATCCATTGATAATCTTCTTAATATACCAGTTCTTCCTCCTTCCATTTCCCAGCAACTCTTCATATATTCTTTTGCTAATTTTTGATCAATATCTCTCCAATATCCTCCGGGAGGTACCAATTCAAATAACTTTCTCTTATTTTCGCCATAAGGCACTCCAACACTTTCTGGAACGTCTTTTAAAATATCCCTTAAAACAGGTTTATAATCATGTTTATCAGGGAAGATATATCTTACCTTATGCTTTAAATCTTTTCGCACACCAATTGTAATCAGTCGTTCTCTTTTCTGCGCAACACCATAATCCCATGCATTTAATACTTGCTTCTGTATATCATATCCAGCATTTTCAAATATCTCCAACATAGTTTGGTATGTTTTTCCTCTATCGTGAGTTAACAAACCTCTTACATTTTCAAATAAAAACATTTTTGGTTGCAACTTTTCTAGGAAGATAGCATAATGATAAAAAAGTGTACCTCTTGCATCTTCTAGTCCTAAACGTTTTCCTGCATAAGAAAAAGCCTGACATGGTGCGCCACCTGACAGAAGATCTAGTTCGCCTTTTTTTATATTAAAATATTCTTCAAGATCTAATTTTGAAATGTTAGCAATATCATCACATATTACATTCCAGTTAGGGCGATTCTTTCTAAGCGTATCACATGCATCTTTATCAAACTCAATTAATCCTATAGTTTCAAAGCCTGCTTTTTCAACGCCTAAAGCCAAACCACCCGCACCAGCAAATAACTCTATTGCCTTAAATTTTTTATTATTATCTGTATTAGAGTATACTAAACTCAATGTACTCTTAGGAACGACATGTATCTCTTTTTCCAGTTCGATAGTAGAATATAATTCCATTTGTATCTCCCTTATCACTTTTATTCTTTTATTATATTTCTCTTTTCTAGGATTTTCAAACTCAATAAAACAATTACCATAATATCCATTCAAAGAAATTTTGCTTATTGCTACGCCTACAGCAATTTCACTACTTCCTTCTCTAACAGAGCTAATATTAATTTCTTTTCCAAATCTATGTATAAATATGCCTATTTTATCATTTGAAAATTCAATATACATTCTCATATTTGCTTCCAAAACAAATCTCATCTGTTTCCTCATCAATCTCCGGCGAAGGCATACCTCCACACGCCTCACGTGTTTCCTCAATTATTTTACAAATTGCACCGCCAGGAATCACATATACAATCTTTGCCTTAGCCTTCTTTCCAATCTTGTCATACAGCCTTCCAGCGCTCATGGTATTGCCTTGAACTGTATGGGGACTGTTAGCTACATAGCCCACCTTGCCTATTCCTTTCATCTTGACCATGATTGCCTCAGCATCATACTCGTTCTTAGGTTCCTTTTTGAGTTTCACCTTCATGCCCTTCTTCATGAAATCATTTCCAAAATAATGATTACAACCTGTTAATGTAAAATACTGCTTTGCCATAGCGAATTCCTCCTTTCACAGCTATTGCCTTTTTAATACATTAATTTCTTATTTTTTCTTAAGACTCTCATAATAACGAATCAATTCTTCCTTAGATTCCATTTGCTTAGCAGCCTTAATCATCTTATCTATGGTCTTGTTATACTGCTTCTGCGTAACAAAATTATTCTTGTAGAATCTATATTTAGATTTTCTATTGTAACGGCGCATTCTAATCTTGTTTTTAAGCTGTATATATCTATCCATTAGAGATCCATATTTCGCCTTCAGGATTTTATCTTGTCGTTTTCTCTTACTAGCTTCTACATGCTTATTAAATGAATATTCATGTATATACTCGAATAAAACCATCAAAGATTCGCTTCTGACGTTTTGATCATGATATCCACCCCGGATTCTTCTGCCCGACTCTACCATCTTATAGTTATTATGAAATAGGGTGTACACATCCCCATACAGTCTAATTATCCAAGAATCTTCGCCATTAAATACTTTTAATGTCCGATGGTCCATCATTTCAAAAACAAATCCATACTGCTCTACAATCTTTTCCAGCTGGAAGTCTGAAATGTCATTAGGTATAAAAAATGAATTATCAATTGCTCGTATTTGATTAGGATGTAGAAGTGTCGCCTTACGCATAAGTAATCTGCGGTGGCATTTTGTACAAGCACATAGTTTTTCTGGCTTTTCCACAGATGCCCTAAGATCCTTTGCATTGATAAATTTCACATTAAGACAATCTCTATCATGATAACGATTACCCTGAACTGCGTAGAAATAAATATTGTTTTTCTTCCCAAGAATTCTATCTCTTTCACTTATGAAAAATCTCTCCTCTTCAGATATGTCCGTTTCTACATAGCATAAAATATCATTCTTGATTTCTACGGCATATCCTTGCCGATAGAGCTCAGATAAATCCAAAGCATCTTCAGGTTTATTAATACTACGCCCTTGATTTTCTTCTCTTTGAATTGCAATGGCTCTATTTATAGCGCTCTTAAGGAAACGCCAAATGCCATTAAACTCTGTTTCGTTCAAATATAGAATCTTTTGTTTTGCATCAATGGTACATACAAGTATTCTGAGGCGTCCCCTTCCGGCTGTATTCATAAATGCCAGATATCTATTACTTAAGTTTCTTTTCAAACTGGCATAATCACTATGCCTCTTCAGCGGAACCGGAGTAACCTTGATAGTGTAATCCACCAAATCCTCCGCCCACAGTACTTCATACAAAACAGGCTTGCTCTCTAGTAACTTACTTACCTCGGCCTCATATAATACTTTTTCACTCACTACTTGCATAATCATCAACTCCTCTATCGATTATCTGATTATATGATACAAAAATAAGGTGCACCTATATTGGTACACCTCATAGCTGTTCTTTTCATGTATGTTATTTGAGCGTCATTTTTTACTACAGAATTTTTTCTCAAACTGATCTAGAATTGTATCATAATCATCATAACCTTCTTTTTTCCAAAATAGCTCTAATTCTTCTCTTTTTCCATCTCTCTCTATCATATCTAGTATTTCTTTTGGCGATACCTCTTCAAGAAATTTCATGCCCATACTAACTCCCCATCCATCATCAATATCATAATGATAGTATTCTGTTTCTACATGATACAATAAAAATTGTCTTTGTGCATCACCTCTTACTCTACTCAGTATGTAGTCTCTGCCAAATCGAATTATTGGATCATAAATATTATAGCAATAGTTATAAAAGCAATTTTCTAGTTGATCACTTTCTTGACCTATGTCTAGACCTCCCTGAAGTTCTACTGGCTTTAGCGAAAAATTCTTATCACAGGACTTTGCATACTCAAATTTTCCATATCCTGTAATTGTCCCATCCCCTGCTAGGGTAACTGCCTTATATTTAGCTCTTTTATCTGGAGTATATTTTTCCGAAGGCTTAAACTTAAATCCACAGTTTCGAATGTAAATAGAAATTGGCTTATCAACAGGTATTAGAACCGTTTCCTTTGATTCTAATTTATGAAATATATTATTATCATCTTGATAACTTTTTATACCTTGAATATACCCCACATCAATATACTTTAAGTTATAAAGGTAATATGTTTCCGTACCAATTTTAACTTCTAACACAGCATTTTGCTTATGAAAAAATGAACCATCACCATTTTCTTCAATCCAATCCTTTAGCAAATAGTCATTATATGTTTTTATCTCAAGCATTCCATTATCTTTAATATAATGTATATCCTGCTTGTTGTTTTTTCTAAAATCAATAATCCTCTTACAATCCTCACACATACAACCTGCAAATATTCTTTGTAGACCAATATTTCTTTTGCATTTACAACACTTCATTAACTATTCTCCTCACTTGATGAATTAGATCCAAATCAACTGAATTACTGCCAATTCACATTAGAAAAACATATTCCATAAACAAGTCTTCATGCTACACACTATACAAGTATATCGTTTACAACATCTATTTTTCTTTCATAGCCTAACCAATCTGTAACAATATTGTACATTCTGCCTATATGACTAATACTGTTATTATACTTATTCTTAGAATCTGAATTATTTATTAATAAATCTCTATTGGGGCCTTTCAAGCAATACTCAAAATATTTTACCAACAATATAATAAAATATTCTAAATCACGTAATCCTAACTGTTCTTCATACTTAAGAATAGAGCTCATAAAACTTTCGAAATTTGCTTTTTCTTGTTCACTTGAAAAGATTGTATTACCAACTTGGAAATCATCTGTACTGAATACTTCAGACGTAATGGCTGTATATCCCCAATCTGCTAAATAATCAAGATTCTTAAGTTCATTTCTTAATAGTAAGGAAACTGACATTGAAATATTATTTTGACATAGATTAAACGTTTCTTCTATTTTCTCTGATTTTATTTCATCATATTTAAATTTAATATCTTTATTTACACCATTGATATATTTCCATATCATTTGATATATTTGGCAATCCAGCTTCTGGTATTCTAAACTAATCCCATTACTTATAGACTCTGTATACCTTATACAGTAAATAAACTTGTCATCCTCTTTCACTTGATCTTGATTTTCAAGTATATATTCCCCCAACAATATCATTAACTTTTTATTATTGTAAAAAATATTGATATAATCCTTTAGGGAGTCTTTTGGAATCGACTTATTTTCAATATGATTAACACAAGTAACATAATCATAATTTGATTTATATTTAAAGCCAAAAACCACAGAATCCAACAATGCTGCATCTAGAAATGAATCTTTTAAAATCGTATTATCAAAACAGTCGTATTCAATATCAAATTGCTTATTGTATTTCTTAGATATAGCCTGCCTTATTTGAAAACTATCCCACGACCCAGCTGCCAAGTATTCTTCCCAGATAGTAGGGAAAAACCGATGCATTATTACTGCTACTACGATTACATTTTCTATATCATGGTCAGCGATAAGTCTAATATATGAATCCCTGTCACTTTCATAAATCTTAAAAATTTGTATAACATAATTTTGAATATCTCCCCACATATATTTAAACTCTCTAGGATTATGTAAATTTCCCCTTATACTAATCAAGCTCTCCGTTTTCTCCGCATATTTAAATTCAGGATCTTCATTAATATATCTTTGAAAATAAGCATCAATTTTATTCCAATAAGATTTCAGTATTAGCCTATAATGCTCTGATAAATTAACATTTGAATCATTTAATTCTTCATCTATGACGCCTTTTTTATTAATATACTTATCCGCCAATTCTTCAAATGATATTTCATTAATCGAATGCTGCACACTAAAAAATTTCTTTAGATACTCGTCTGTAATCCCAGTTTCCTGTGTCAAAATATAATAATCCACTATTAGCATGGTAATGCAATTACTCAATCTCAGATTATTTACTAGTACAGCAAATATTTGTTTTATATCCTTCGCCGGACATCTTTCCAAATCATCTATGCAAATAATAAATTTAGTATTCGAATAATCTTTAAGAAAGCTATTAAGCCTATTTTCTGAATTAGTTTTACTTTCATCTATATTAACAAAATCATATATTGTTTTTGTCACTCCCTTTGTAGGTTCACATAAAAGATTGCATATTTTACCAAAGTAATCTTTTACAATCCGATGATCAAAATATATATTATCTTCGCTTAAAGCATCTATTAATTGTGTCTCAATTTCATTAATTAACTTCCCTGGTTCACAAGAATAACCCACATTAAGATTTATAAACTTATATTTATTATTAAATCCAGTTCCGTGTTTAAGTTTATCTTTTACCAATTCTACAACAGTAGTTTTGCCAATCCCCCATTTTCCCTTAATCAATATGCCTTTTAAATCGTCATCTGCTCTTTCTAAATCAGATACAATTGCATCAATAAGATTCCTTCTAGACTCGAATAATTCCTCTTCCGATACCTCTAAACAGTTTTCTTCATTTTTAGCAAACTCCTTATCTAGGAAGCAGGAAAAAAGTAATGCTACCAAAAATAATGCTATTGTAATAATCTCGCGCATTACTACAGTTCCGAAAATAGCATTTCGGGCTACCGTTGAGAAAAATAAAAAATAACAATAGAAAACAATCTCTTTTTTGGGGAATATATCATGCTTTAATTCTATAATAACCATTAAAATAAGCACGATAGCAGAAACCGTATATAATAAATAAAAAAGATTCTCCCATATGTTCTGTCTTGTATTTATCCACTTCTCCAATGCCTTATATTTGGTTGTCGTGTCAGGCTCATACGCCAACTTAAAAGCATTCAAATTCGTATAGTATCTGTTAATTAAAACACCGATAAAAACAGCTATAATTACAAGAACTATAGCAATTATTAATTTTCTAATTTCTTTTTTTGACATTATAAATCTCCCTATTTCTCCGTAATAACATTCAGAAAAGACAATTTTAACCATAAATAAATGATATCGTATATGCGAATTATACAATACCAAGTATTTATTTGTCATACCATATTGGGAATATAGAAAAAAGTGCAAATCCATCATCTGCACTTTTTATCGTATATATCAATATCCAATTCACAAGGCATACCCATCCCTGCAACTATCGTACTTATCCGCCTTACCCCTAGCCATCTCCTCTGGTACTTTAATTTGTTCTTAATTTATATTCGCACAGGCAAGATGTTTTTTTCATCTTTAATACTTTTACCTACTATAGCACTACCGTAATAACCTATACAAACGCTTTTAAACCATTAAATACCAACCAATACCCTACGACGAGTATTGTTATAAATACAATACATCCAACTAATGATACTTGCACTCTGCGTCTAATCAACTTAAATTGTCCTTTCCACTTTTCATCTAAACCTGCAACAACAATCGCTGTTGAAACAGTGGCTATGAAGAATAAGCTAGACAAAAAATACACCACAAAATATGTAGCCAATAATTTGACAAGCGAATTATAATCTTTTGTTATAAATACTACTATACTTGAACTAAGTAAGCTCGTGAAAAAAAAACCTATCGGCGCCAAACTATATTTGATTATGCTTATAATAGTATAGTTAATTCTAGGCTGTTCTTTTATTAAATATAAAATAAAACAAATAATCAAAACTATAAATTGTCCAATAAATAAATTATCTAATTTATTCGCATATATATCATTATTCAGATAAAAAGCAATTACTCCTGGTAAGATTGCCGCTATGAGTTGAAACACATAATCACTAACACTAATAACTATTCTCTTTAAATCGTTTATCCGTTTTGCTTTCCTCTCTCTTTTTTTATTTTCTTCCCTTTGTTTTTTGTTGAATTCTTTAACACCTTTATTTAGACCCATATTAAAAAAATCTCCCATTTAACTTATATATAAAAAGTAGACCAGAAACCTCTACAACCTATCATACTTATCCGCCTTGCCCCTAGCCTTCTCCACCGGATACTTGGCCTCGTTCTTAGCCATCTTCGCATTTACGATATCGTCTTCATCTAGGCCTAGCTTATCTAGCATGTTTCTGCAATACACAAGCACATCTGCCAGCTCTTCCTTCACATGTTCGATATCATAATCCTCGTCACTCCACTGGAAGCACTCTAGCAGTTCATTTGCCTCAATAGAAATGGACTTTGCCAGATTGGCTGGTGTATGGAACTGCTCCCAGTCTCGATCTCTTGTCATTCTTCTTATGCGTTCTATAGTTTCCGGTGTCATAACATCCCCCTTTTTCCTCGTCATCTAACGATTTTAGTGTATCACAGCAATTCAATTTATGGGATAAGAAAATCCATCAACTCCATCCAAAATTATTGCAATCGACTATCGATTCATAAAAGGTTACCCTCAACCAAAAAAGACAGCTGACGCCGTCTTTTTCATACTGGATTACAAATCAATACCTGTATTGATCCAAAAGATTTTTCTTTTTGATGATGACAAGTCATAAATCAAATTTTCTATATACTCTTTACCTATTTTTTCATAATCGTCCAAAGTAAGTTTTTCAAAATTTGCTTCATGCGAGCTCAAACCCTTGATTGTTCTTTTGAAAGGATAATATTTTTTATCTTCAGGGACACCTCCGCTAATTACATATATAGGTATCAAAGATATACAATTATCTAAACACGCTCTAAAGAATTTATTTTGGTCCTGTTCTGTCCTTTCTAACCTACCTTCAATACAACGAACTCCCACTGTAAGTCCTTCAAATAATCCATCGTATAGTTCTTCATAGTCTATATTTAAATCATCCTTCTTTTCAGGATAAATATTATTAGCTTCACTATATGCTGAAAGCTCGTCAAGCAAACTGTATCCCAAATGCGCTAATGTCCGAGAATTCATTACACTGTCCGATATAGTACTCCTAGCCTGCCTCCTATTTCTCACATGAACTAATTCATGATAAATTGTATTTGAAATCCTTCTTTTTTGGTGTTCATCTAATTCTTCCAAGTTATAGTTCTTGAAACCAATTATAATAGTCTCCACTCCACCAATAGATTGCATAAAACTCTCAGGAATTTCTTTAGAGCTATCAAATATAACTTTTACATTCCCTTTAATTTGTAATTCATTTTTGATTTTTTCTACTACAAGATTTGCGTCAAAACCTTTCTTAAATATTTTTAGTCTGCAATTCATAATTCAAGTCTCCTTTTAATATGTCTGTTATTTATGTCTTTACTATCGGTCAAAACCTTTCCAACCAACCACAATATACACCTATGCTAAAAGAAAAAGGTCGCCTCAAAGGCGACCTCAACAAATCATTTTAAAAGTGGATCTAATCCATAGTCGAATAGAACAATATCAATTTTCATAGCATTGTAATCTTTATGTGTTATGAAATACTTTACAACCTGATCCGTTGGAGAAATTGGCGAAAATGCGTATCCTGCATGCTCTAGTAGTTTTTCTGCCTCCATAATGTTCAATTTCAATCCAACAGCTAAAGCTAAGATCTTTTCTTTAGAAGGATTAACTTGATCGTTCAATAGTTTTGAAAAATACTGCTTAGTTATATTCGCCGCAGCATACACCTCTGAGTTTTTCAAACCTTTTTTTATTATTAACTCTTGTAAGTATTTAGAAAAAGATTCTTTGTATATTTTTTTTACTACATCATCAAGAGAATTACCATCAACCCTAAGTGAATATCTAACTGTTGTTTCAGATGGACAATCCTTTCCTCCCCAACCATATTCATCCTCTTTCTTAGCTTCAACATACTCATTATCTATAAAGCTTTGTACATCTTCCCCAAGCTCTCCTGAAATCTTCAAAGCACCTTTTCCAAAAACGACAAGGATTATTTCCATTTCATGGTCTTCTAGAAATCTAGTGAAGGAATCTACTGCAATTTCCATTCCAATCCTTTGAGGAAAGCCATAATTACCTGTAGAGAGAAGCGGAAATGCAATTGATTCACACCCATTCTCGTAAGCCAGTTTCAAAGAGTTATCATAGCAATTCCTGAGTAATTCTTTCTCGCCTGAATTACCACCGTTCCAAAATGTTCCTACGGCATGAATAATATATTTTGCATCCAGGTTAAAAGCTGGCGATATGGCTGCTTGTCCTCTTTCGATTGGCCCAATCTTTTCTCTAACAGCAAATAATTCATCTCTACCTGCAGCATTATATATGGCAGTATCCACTCCAGAACCAATCCTCACATGAGGGCTGGCTGTATTTACTATGGCATCTGCTTTTACCCTTGTAATATCATTTCTGATTATTTTAAAAGACATAGTACTTTCACCTTATTATTGCAATTATATTAGTCACACTAAAGGGCCCCCTTGGGAGCCCTTTAAGAACTTTAATCTGTATAATTCCAGCCTGCATTATTAACTTCTTCTTCGTACTTTTGATTTTCAATATACTTTACGACATCTGCTTTTGTGACAGTTTCATAAGTAAGCTTGTTTACTTCTTGTCCATCTGCATTATGAAAAACACCATTCATAACAAGGAATGTGTTATCATCTTGCATTCTAATACACTGCCCTTCTCCATAACTAGAATTTATAACTGTCCCTTTAAAGAGTTCTTCGACTTTTCCATCCTTATAACGAATAACATAAGCTTCTCCTGAAATATCAAACCAGGATTGATTTGAATCATAAGCGCCATGATAATGACTCAACAATAAATCATCAATATCATTTTTTACTTCAGAAACAGAATATAAATCGTCGAAAACAGGTAACTTTGTTGTATGTTCCTTTTCAGGAAACGTTTTATAGTTAAAACTCCATGTATCGCCAAAAGTGTTTCCGTTGTCATCTATTGTCTTATCAGTATATATCCACCGACTATTATATGATGACAATCTCTTATACGAAATCAATCTATTATTCTCATATATATCCTCTGTTACATAATATAACGAACCATCAAGATATGCACAGATAGTACATTCACCATCCCAATTATAATCCTCATTATACTGCCCAACAAAATAACAGTTTTCCCCATGCTTCCCCTCAAATGAAAGACATATTTTTTGACCTATTAACTCATTAGCTGGTATATCGTTATCATTTTTATCATGCCACACAACATCTTTAGACATAAATAATGCGTAGTTGTCAGCGGCACATGCAGTTAAATAAACGTCATTTGTACTTAATGATAATAGCGTTTCATCATTAATCACATTTATATCGTTCGATTGATAATCTTCATTATCTAATTGATTATAAGTAGTCGTACCGTCTGTAATAAACGCAACAATATCTTTCTGCCCTAAAGCATTAACAGGAATCATATGATTAATATTTAAAGCTATTCCAATAGCAATAGGGGCAACTATAATTAGCGAAAAAATACTAGATGCAATTCTCTGATACTTTAAAATATTCGAATTATCTATTATTACAAAGTCAGTATTTGCCATTTTAAATTTGTCATAAGCACCAACATTTATTACATTACCATCGCCACTTATTACCCAACGAAAACCATTGTTATTAAATTCATAATTCTCGCCATCAACATTCACTTCAAAATGATTAGAATACAAACGATATCTACGACTTTTTCCTATATTCAAATAATACTTTCTAGTAAATATTTGTTTATATATAATAAACAAAATAATAATTGCCAACGAATATATAACTATAAACATTTTTACCCTCTAATTATGTATTTAACTTTATAAAAAATATATACTACAGTTAAAATTGCAATTATTAAATAGAACGCTCCAAACCTTCTAGTTGTTGTACCTGAAACTAGCATTATATAAAAGAGCAATCCAAAAGCAAAAAAACCAATATTAGCTAGAATCAACAAAAGGCTGTTAGAGCATTTTTTATAATAAACTGATGTTACAGCTGTAGCAGCATCAATACATGTTATAGTTGATAAATTTTCAAATACATCGCCTTTTAAATCCGTACTAGAAAAAACAGCAATAAATATCAAAACAGCTATAGGAAAAAATTGTAGTCCCATAGTTATATATGAAACCACTTCTTCAAAAGTAACCTTTGAATTATTACCCAAAAATTCAATTTTAGTCTCATCCATATAAGCGCCTCGCTCCTTAATTTCATTGCTCAATATTATAAAATACCCCCAAAGAATTGTATAGCCTATTTTATCGCATATGCGAATTAAACGCATCAAAAAAGACTGCCCTCCGGGCAGTCTCCCATCGGCGGAGCCGATTTCCAATCCCTCCTTGCTCGCGCAGCGAGTGGTCTGTGGAGCTCGGGCAGACCTGCGAGTGGAACGAGCTGCTAGGAATGGTCCCATAATTATTAATTACAGATTTTTCATATATATCTTGTATATTACTGGTAATAAGAGCCTATAATAAAGCCTATAAAAAAGCATCTATAGGAGGGAGATATATGGATTTCACTATTAATCTGATATTGGTATTCTTCGTATTTTCTTTTGTGGGATGGTGTATTGAGGTAACACTGAAATATCGCCAGTTTGGTC
>JAEEGJ010005954.1_pt1 | contig 37363 bp, 26 predicted proteins | sample 8958761 | NCBI WGS metagenome assembly JAEEGJ01 (sample SAMN16246546, study PRJNA631951) | gut metagenome | biome: gut microbiome; feature: rumen; material: RS-attached | host: Bos | place: Iran: Karaj | collected 2018-10
CGCTTGGGTTTATTACACGTCGTTACATTGAGCGCCGTTTTGAAGTCGATATTCTTGATGCGACTGTCGCGGAACTCAAGAAGCGTATGGCTCATGTCGCAGGGCTCCCGCAGGCATACAAGGAATCCGTGGTAACGCTTGCCGTTGAAACGGAACCGGTGAAGTTTGCGAAGATGAAGCTCGAAGGCGAACGCTGCAAGTTTTGGGACGAATGGGCTGACCGCTTGCTCGAGGACACGAAACCGATGCCGGAAGAAGAAAAGGCGAAAAAGGGAAAATCCTAAAAATACTCGGTGATGATGTAGATGAGCAGCTGCTTTAGTTGTTTAGCGTAATAAAGTAGCATAGGGTCATTAATCGTCGCGGTGATTTTTCTTATAGATTTGGTCGATGGCGGCACCGATGGGACTGTGTTGCAACTTGTCGATAGCATTCATGGTCGACTCTTCTGCACCATCTAGAAAATTCATGACTTTGTTGTAAATGCGGTCGCAGCCTGCTTCCCACGAAGGGCCGATTTCTTCCATGTAGTTTGCGACACGTTCCAAGCCATCTTCGACTGCCTTTGGAAACAGGTCGTGTGCGATGTCCAAAATGCTCTCGAAAATGCCCATGGATTCTTCGGTTTCTTCGTCTTCGACATTTTCCACGATTTCTGGTTCGATTGTTTTGAGCAATGATTTTATAGCAGCCATGTTGGCCTCCTTTTTTATTGTTGTGCATTCAATTTAACTGATTTTCTTATGTGCTCAAATAGGCAATATTTTTGCGTTCTGAAAGCTGGAACTTTTAAAAAGTGTTTTATTGCCGAAATTGGTTGAAAATGCGCGAATTTTCAATCAATGCGCGCGGAAAATGGAACTTTTAAATTTTGCAAGTAGCCGTACAAAAGTAATGCTATTGAATTATCTTTATGGTATGATTAGCGTTTCTCAGAAAATTAAAGTGGCGTCGTCGCATTTGTTGCGTAGCCAGATGGAGCTCGATGTTGAGGATTACGGGCTCAAGGGAATTGGTGACTTGTGTAACCGCATTCTTGCGCGCTATGCGGAATTCCCCGTGCCGGATGCCACCCAGCTAGCGATAGATGATATTTTGTACAAAAATATTCCGCCGCTCCAGTTTTCGCTTTCCAAGACTGGCGAAAGTTTTGCAAATTATGCGAATAATTTGGGGACTGCCCGTAACGTCAAGGTGGCAGCTCTTTGCCGATACTATTTTGAAAGTTACGTCAATCTCCCGCGTGGGAAACGCGAGTGCTTTATCTTTCATGATGATTTGAATAAACTATTAAATGCCATTGAAAAGCGCGTCAATGTGACGCTGAATTATCGTGGTGAAGTGAAAAACGTTTCGCCCTGCTTTTTGGCATTTTCGCCATCGCAAGTCCGCGCGTATGTTGTTGTATGCGGTGGTGATACTAATAAGCCTATACCAAATCGTTTCTATTCGCTTCGACTTTGCCATATCAGGGGAGTTGCCGCTGACTTGGAAAGTAAGGCGTACCATTGCGAAAGTTTTATCTTATCAAAGCAGGCAGACCTTTATCGCGAACACTTTGACCCGTTCCTCTGTTACGGACAAAATGTCAAAGTGCGTTTTACGGAGAAAGGTGCCGAACGCTACAACAAGCTCGTCACAAATCGCCCTAAAGTACTTTCTGCTGACGAGCCAGGTAAAAACGCAGTAAATGTCGCAAACGCTACGAATGCCTGCGGCAAGATGCCCGCGAAAATGGATTGTGCAGAAGTCCGTGGTGCCGGTGATTACACTTTCGAATGCTCCGAGCAACTCGCAAAAATCTACTTCCCGCAGTTCCTTGCCGAAGCAGAAATCCTTGAACCGCGAGAACTGCGTTTCTGGTTCAAGGAAGAGTTTGAACGGGCCGCGAAAGTTTATAGCGGACAATAAATCGTTGAGCTTTAATCCTCGTTTTTGATCAAGCGGACGGATGCGTAACAGGGGACTTCTTCGTCATCGATTTCGTCAACGCCGTCTTCGAAAGATATGCTGCTGTAACGCCCATTATTTTCGACAACCCAGAAGTGTGCCGAAAAGTCGAGCAAGTCAAAGTCATCGGCGCAATCGCGCATTCCACCTGCGACCATGGAAAAGCCGTACTTGTCGGAACTTGACTCGATCCATTCATCCGAGGCAATAACGCTCAGGACATCCTTGCAGCGGGAATCCTTCTTTGCAAAGCGAACCATCGTTTCCCATTCCTTTCTTGTCGGTAAGTGCCAACCCTGGGGAATCGCTTCTTCCAAGCCATTCTCGCTATACAGATAACCATATTTGTCGAAGTACTGGTAGTCATCATCGTAGGCAACGCAGTCGTCGGAATCCAATTCGAATTTCAGATTTTCGGCGAGCCATACTTGCTTGCCGATTTTGCAAGTCTTGTATTCGGTACCGTCGCGCGTGTCGACAAAAGTTCCCATTTCTGCAGCGGCTTTTTTGGGCGTTTCATTGGTGTTTACTTGCGGCTGGGCGGCTTTCTTAGGCATAACTATTACGGACATAAGCTTTCCTTTTTTGATAATTAATTTGCTTTTGATCTATCGCAAATTTAAGAACAAAAAGAGTGCAATCGAAGTGATTTTTTAGCAAGCCATTTTTATTGCAACTTTTGATTTGGAATAAAAGTTCCATTTGTTGATACGAAAGAAACGGCAGTATGGATAATACTGCGGTTAAACGAATATTTTGGAAGGGAAACGCGATTTTTGAAGTTCCAGTTTGGGAAACCTGGATAAAAGGAGTATGGAGTATTGTATATTTGCAGGTGGGTTGTTTATGTTTAAAATTCCACATCTTAAAATCACACGTATATTTTACAGACTTGTTGTAGAAAATATTGACCGCTTCTCGATATTCCCTGAGGCAGGAATTCGTGGTGCGGTGGGTTATTATCTGTACGATGAAATAAAGAAGGATTTTGGAGACCCCCGCCGACGTGAAAATTATATACAACTTTATAGAGCGCTATTAGGGCCTTTACCGGGTGAAAGCCTCCCTCCTGAAGGGCCGCAGCCGAGATCCATAAATCTACGGTTTTTCGGTTTGCCGCAGGAAAAAGACAAAATGGGGCTAGAGGTTGTTTTCTTTGGGCAATCGTGTTTACTTTCTGAAAGTTTAGAACAAAGTCTTGTTGCGCTAGGTGAGGAAGGGATTGGACGATGGGCGAACCGCTTTTACATCGATGGTGTGCGCCCGCCTGTTGTTACGGATATTGCAGATATTGTGGTCCCTGAGGGTGACCGCGCTAAGCTTGTATTTTTTTCGCCAACATCTTTTAGGCACAATCGCGAGGAATGCAAGGATTGGAATCTTGAGATGTTCTCGTGGAACTTATTGCAAAGGATTGAGTTGCTTTGTGAGGCTCATGGCGATATGGATGGCACAGATTGGGATTTTGATGGGTTGCTGCAAGATTTGCTCCGTATGGAATCGCAAGCGAAAACAATTAAGACGCTCCGGTCAAGATTGAGTTCGCGACAGAACAAGAGGATTGATTATTCGGGGTTTACGGGTACGGTTCTGTTGGAATATGTTTCTAGAGATGCATTTGTCTTACTTTCTGTTGGCGAGGCGCTCGGGGTAGGGAAGAATACGACTTTTGGCGGTGGGCGTTACGTCATTGAGCGAAAATGATGTATATTTTAGGTCGAGAGCGGGATGCTGGACACCCTTGCTGCAGCTTAATACGACCGGTCCAAAAAGTCAATCAGGCTAACATGTTGTTGCTTGAGGAGTTACGAAAAAGTCCTTCCGAAAAGTCTGCCGGAAGGCAGTGCTCAAACGAGCCTGGCATAAAAACGCCCTCTGGAACCCTTTATTTATGCGGTTTCGGCGATGCCAGCCTCCTCCGAAAGCATTCCACGACATACTGTGGATTAAGACTTTCCAGCTAAGATCTTTAGTTGGGTAGAAGCTCCGAAAGCATTCCACGATACACTGTGGATTGCAGCCTACGGCTGCCTGCTCAGCGGCTCGGTCATGCCCGTGCAAGCACGGTCGCGACTCTCGCCTTACGGAGCAGTAAGACCTAAAAATGTTGAAAGTTCCACGACATACTGTGGATTAAGACACCACTGCTCGCTGGTATTCGTGCTCAACTTCGCACTCCGAAAGTACTCCACGATACACTGTGGATTAAGACGCCATGATTTTGGTCTTTGCGTTTTTCACTTCCTCCGAAAGCATTCCACGATACACTGTGGATTAAGACTTTTTGATTATTACGGGGCGGAAACTGAATCTTGTCTCCGAAAGCATTCCACGATACACTGTGGATTGCAGCCTACGGCTGCCTGCTCAGCGGCTCGGTCATGCCCGTGTAAGCACGGTCGCGACTCTCGCCTTACGGAGCAGTAAGACTTGAAAATGCGGGATTTGCCACAAAGCACTGTGGATTAAGACTGGACGCTGAATTTTTAAAATCCTCAGCACTTTTGGCGCTCCGAAAGCACTCCACGATACACAGTGGATTAAGACTAATAGGCATAGCTTAAACACCTTTAAAGCGTGAGCTCCGAAAGCATTCCACGATATACAGTGGATTCTACACCTACGGTGTAGCTGCCCTTCGGCTCAGCAAAGCCCATGCGAGCATGGTCGCTGCATTCGCCTTGCGGGGCAGTAAGACTATGTTCCACGATACACAGTGGATGACAATCAAAGATTCCCGCTTGTAGGCTCGGTCACGTACAAGCGAGCTCGCCCGCGACTCTCGTCTTAGGAATCAGCGAGTCTCACTACTAATAAGCTCCATGAACAAAATATGAGCGACTTTAAAGCACTGAAACTTATATTTTTCATTTATGCATTCTTGCACAAAACCCCGAAAGCTGAATTAAACTTTCGGGGCTACATCTGTTGCGTTCAGAATTTACAGGACATCGACTTACGTTTGGAGCCTTACCTTATATGGAACGCTTTAAACAACGATTGCGAGCCAGCGACCCCAAAAAAACGACTTTTCGAAGGCCTCATAAACGACACGATCAGGACAATTCCCGTTCGAACTATTCAGGCGCCACGCACTCGTCAAAGCGAAGACACAAGCAAGGGCAACACCACATATTCGCAATAGAAATCGGTCATCATTCACCACCTTTACGCAATACAGTTTTTCTTAAGTCGACTAGAGAACCAGTTCGTCTGTCCATTAATTTTCGCCACCACAACCTCAGCACGGCGTTCCGTCGCATCCACGGCTCCAACAGCAATTTTATTACCATGGCAATCGTTCTTTATACGATTGAGCGAAGAAAATCCTGGATGACGCCCTTCAACAACAATTAACTCGGGATGAAGTTTCTTGAGTGCCATAGCGGCCGCATAAGCTTTTTTACCCATAGCCACTATTATAGCCACATCAGGAAACAATTCACTCTCCAACCGCAGAATGTTCTTGGGAGAAATGATTTCCACAAGCTTCGCTTCCGTTCGACCATCTTTCGCGGCAAAAAAAGCCTTGTCACTTGCGTTATTGATTACAATACGAGATCTACAAAGACCAAGTTTCTTCAAAATAATATCAAGGTTTATTCCTGTCTGCCCTGCGGCGGGTCTTCCCTGTTTTAGCTCTACCTGACCAGCGCAGGACAAAAGAAACACTATAGAATACCCTTTATGCAAGTTTTCTGCGTAAAAAGACTTTTTCATCTTTTTTGCTCCATTTTTTTTTAAAACAAAACGAATTTACGGAATGTAAATTCATGAAAACAAGTTCCAGGTCGCCCTTCACTTATTGAAAATATTCAGGGATACTGATGCTAGTACTTGTTATGATGGCCAGGTTTTTGTTTGCTTGGACGATACGAGCCGTAACTGTTTTCCACTGTATGCCTGTTTAGAAATCTCTAGGGCACCTTATTGGTGGTTTAAATAAAAAAATTTGCATGCCAAGCCATAAAAATAGCAAGCCGTAAGAAAATATAGCAAACATACGCCTTAGTGTCAAAAACACACCTGAATCCGTCTCAACCCCTTTATTCATCTGCGTTCAGACGAAAAAATATTCCAAAATTATGGTTTTACGAGCGTTTATCGACATACTTTGAGATCAAAAAAATTTTTTCATGGACCGTTTCGAAATTGCGCAATTCTACATGGTGTTCGGAGGAATTCCATATTACTTGAAACTCCTGGATAAGGGCGAACGCCTTGCACATAACGTGGACAGACTTTTGTTCAGCGAAGGCGGGGAATTTCGCAACGAGTTCCACAACTTGTATCACGCGTTATTCCGCAATTCCGAAAAATACATTGCCATTGTAGAAGTTCTCGCTCAAAAATAAGCAGATAACTAGGAACACTTTATTTCTATACGCTTTTTTATTTCAGATTTCTCGCAAAACGGACGAAGGTCCGCCGCAACCAATGGCAACAAATCCAGCGAAAACCTGAATGCAACAGCTGGTGCGGCTATGCATTCGAAATGGTATGCCGGCAGCATTTCACAAACATCCTGATACATTCACTTCATTGTATTTTCCTTTTGGCACGGGTTTTGCGTATAGCTGTATGTCCGGGAAACTCCCGGGCAAAACAACAACCCTCAACAAAGGAGACTCACCATGCCAATCGTACTCGCATTCTTCGGACTCGTTGGCGCATTCATCGTCACAAAATCCTAAAACGAACACCTTAACAAAGGAACAAGAAAATGATCATCGCATTTCTCGGAATAATCGTCGGCTTCCTCGCCATCGCCAACAAATCCTAATCATAACAGGTTGCAAACAAACTGCTTAACAAGGAGTAAACCATGAACGAAATCGAAAACTTCGCCCTCGCCGCCGTCCGCCTTGTCGAATACATCGTCAAATCCAAAAAATCATCAACATAACCAGGGAATTTTTTAGCTCCCGAGCCTCCAAATCTCCGGCCCTGAAAAAGCCGGGGATTTTTGCGATATTCGGGTGGTGTGGGTTGTTTCAGGCGGAAAATGATGTATATTTTAGGTTAAGAGCGGGGTGCTAGATGCCCTGTAGCAGCTTAACACGATCGGTCCAAAAAGTCAATCAGGCTAACATGTTGTTGCTTGAGGAGTTACGAGAAAGTCCTTCCGAAAAGTCTGCCGGAAGGCAGTGCTCAAACGAGCCTGGCATAAAAACGCCCTCTGGAACCCTTTATTTATGCGGTTTCGGCGATGCCAGCCTCCGAAAGCATTCCACGACATACTGTGGATTAAGACTGGTCATAGTATTCTCTCTTATCAAAAACTACCCCACACTCCGAAAGCATTCCACGACATACTGTGGATTAAGACCCTCCACTTTGTGGTTTGATTTGTTTCTTATACAACTCCGAAAGCATTCCACGACATACTGTGGATTAAGACATTACATCCACCGCACTTGGTCTTGCCACGTACCCCTCCGAAAGCATTCCACGACATACTGTGGATTAAGACGGAATGAGAAATGTTGCGATTAGCATTACGAAAAGCCTCCGAAAGCACTCCACGATACACTATGGATTAAGACACGCTTGCACCCATTGAAAGCAACGAAAAATGTTGTATCTCCGAAAGCATTCCACGATACACTGTGGATTGCAGCCTGCGGCTGCCTGCTCAGCGGCTCGGTCATGCCCACGCAAGCGTGGTCGCGACGCTCGCCTTGCGGAGCAGTAAGACTTGGAAAGTGAAAAATTTCAAAATGATGTATATTTTAGGTTAAGAGCGGGGTGCTGGACACCCTTGCTGCAGCTTAATACGACCGGTCCAAAAAGTCAATCAGGCTAACATGTTGTTGCTTGAGGAGTTACGAAAAAGTCCTTCCGAAAAGTCTGCCGGAAGGCAGTGCTCAAACGAGCCTGGTATAAAAACGCCTTCTGGAACCCTTTATTTATGCGGGTTCGGCGATGCCAGCCTCCGAAAGCACTCCACGATACACTGTGGATTAAGACCTGCAATCGGCTTTGTGACAATACATTTAATGTTATCCACTCCGAAAGCACTCCACGATACACTGTGGATTAAGACTTGAGAATGGTGTTAACCTTTTTCACAGGGAGTTTCTCCGAAAGCACTCCACGATACACTGTGGATTAAGACTTTTGCACTCGTTCTGCTTCCTTCTTTTTAAAGCTCCGAAAGCACTCCACGATACACTGTGGATTAAGACGCTTCGTTGAAAGCATGAACGTCGATGTTGTCTACATCTCCGAAAGCATTCCACGATACACTGTGGATTAAGACGCCTTCTTATTAGGGATATTTGCCTTGATCATTTCCTCCGAAAGCGCTCCACGATACACTGTGGATTGCAGCCTACGGCTGCCTGCTCAGCGGCTCGGTCATGCCCGTGCAAGCACGATCGCGACTCTCGCCTTACGGAGCAGTAAGACTTTGAAGATGTTGGAAGTTCCACAAAATACGGTGGATTAAGACACGCAGCGGCGCACGATTCTGGGTGCAATAGCCTCAGAAAGCATTCCACGATACACTATGGATTACAATCAAAGATTGCCCGCTTGTCGGCTCGGCAATGAGCGAACAAGTTCGCTCGCTGCACTCGCCTCTGTCGCGGTCTGCACCTGCGGTGTAGCAAGTGGTCGGCTCGGAAATGGGCGAGCTATATGTTGACTTTTTTGGATTTTTAAGGGCTCCGCGGTGGCGGGGCCTTTTGTGTTTTTAGCGATATACGAAAATGTATATACGCATACGTTTTTGTATGCAGTTGAATTGTTAATTACTTCATATTGGCGATTTTAGCCTAAAATATCATTTTCTCCTTTTTGGCATGCGTTTTGCTTTAAGCTCAGTGTTCGGGGAACTCCCGGGCAACACAACAAAACCTCAACAAAGGAGCTAATTATGATTCCATTACTTCCAATCCTCGGCGGCATCGCTTCCGTCACCACCATCATCAAAAATATCCGCGACATTTAAAAACGAACTTTTAACCGCCTTTCGTCGTCATCACCTTTAACAAGGAGGCTCACCATGTCTATCATCCCCGAATACAACGACACTATCGTCAACAACTTTTAATTGCTGGGCTCGCCAGTCCAAAAATTCAACCAGTGAGCAATCTTTTGCAGTGAACTCCGACTGCAAAAGATTGTTTTTTAAACACAAGGATTTGTTATGAACTTATATGTAACTGAACAAGGAACAAGTATTCGCAAACAAGGTAATCACATTCGTCTTTTGAAAAATGACGATTGCATAGGAGATTATCTCATTACTGATATATCATCCTTGAACGTCATGGGGGCGGCATCTATAAGTAGCGATGCATTGACCGCACTTGATTGCGCTGGTGCAAGTATTTCTTTCTTAGATCGAGATGGGCGTTTCAAGGGAAAGTTCTTATCGCAAACGGCGAAAAACGTTCATCTGCGACTTGCGCAGTATGATGCTTTCCGCGATGAGCGCGAATCTTTTGAAATAGCAAGGGACTTTGTTGTAACTAAATTGCAGCATGGAATCGCAATGCTTGACGCATGCAACAGGAATCTGCACAATCCGTTCCGATTCGAAAACCGCGGCATGATGCAGAAGTCGTTTCAGGCGGCACTTGATTGCGCTGGCCCTGACAAGAATGTCTTGCGTGGAATCGAGGGCAATGGTGCAAGAATCTATTTTTCCTGCTTTGCGAAATGCCTTATGGGTAATGTCGCCTTCCCCGGAAGAAAGTACCATCCGTGTACGGATCCGGTAAATTCTCTCCTTTCGCTTGGTTATGCTTTTACCGCGAAGAGGATTGAGGCACTACTGGAAGGCTATGGTTTTGACCCTGCCATCGGCTTTTTGCACGAACCGGAATATGGCAGGGCGTCTCTCGCGTTGGATGTTCTTGAAGAATTTCGCCATCCGCTAGTCGATAGGCTTGTGCTCAAGATTTTCAACAGAAAGTTTATTACAGAAGATGACTTTGTGCATGATGATCAAGAAGACGCTCCCTTGCGACTGAGCCGTAGTGGAATGGCTAAGTTTGTCCGCCATTACGAAGAATGCTGTGAATCCCCGAATCGCGTGGAGCCTGGCAGCGAAAATGTTTCGTGGAACAGCCTTATGCGCTTGCGCGTAGAAGCGTTGCGCCGCCGGTTGCTCAAGAAGGGCGCTTTTGTTTTGGAAAGCGTAAAACGGGAGGCGGCATGAAGTACGTCGTTGCGTTTGATATATCGAATGGCAAAAAGCGAAATGCAGTCGCCAAGGCGTGCCACAGATGGGGTTTCCGCGTCCAGAGATCCGTGTTCGAAATTTTTATGGATTCGTCCGATGTGGGGGATTTTACGGAGGAGCTTTTGGGTTTGATTAATCCTGAACATGACACGGTTCGGCTTTATCCGCTTGATAGCGATAACGACAGGAACATTGTAATTATTGGTACGGGAAATCCGGTACAAAAGAAATCGTATGCTGTTGTTTGAGCTATTGTATATGAAAATGTATATCTGTATATGTTTTTGTATACATCTAAATTGACGTCTGCTTCATATTGGCTTTATTTTGCGTAAAAATGGCATAAGGTTTTTTTGGCACGTGTTTTGCTTTAAGCTTTGTGTCCGGGTAATGACTGGACCACATAACGAAAACTAAAAAAAAGGAGGTTCACAATGGTCATCGGATTCCTCGCCTATACCATCGGCTTTCTCGCATTCTGTTTCAACAACCGTTAACCACATTCAACTATAAAGGAGACTGATATGCCAATCGCACTCGCATTCCTCGGACTCGTCGGCGCATTCATCGTCACCGTCACAAAATCCTAAAACGAACACCTTAACAAAGGAACAAAAAAATGATCATCGCATTTCTCGGAATAATCGTCGGCTTCCTCGCCATCGCCAACAAATCCTAATAATTTTTGAGCCTCCTAATCCTCGGCCCTGAAAAGGCCGGGGATTTTTGCGATATCTGGGCGGCTTGCGATGTTTTGGGCGTAAAATGATGTATATTTTAAGTCGTAAGCGGGGTGCTGGACGCCCTTGCTGCAGCTTAATATAACCGGTCCAAAAAGTCAATCAGGCTAACATGTTGTTGCTTGAGAAGTTACGAGAAAGTCCTTCCGAAAAGTCTGCCGGAAGGCAGTGCTCAAACGAGCCTGGCATAAAAAAGCCCTCTGGAACCCTTTATTTATGCGGTTTCGGCGATGCCAGCCTCCGAAAGCATTCCACGATACACTGTGGATTAAGACGTGAAAATACCGTACACAAGAACGATAAATAAGATACTCCGAAAGCACTCCACGATACACTGTGGATTCTACACCTATGGTGTAGCAAGTGGTCGGCTCGAATATGGGTCTGCAAGCAGCCCCGCATCGCTCGCCTTATCCACTTGTAAGACTTGAAATGCTCCACGATATACTGTGGATTAAGACTCTCTGAGAACTTTCTCGGTCACCTGACAGCCCTCGCTCCGAAAGCATTTCACGATACACTGTGGATTGGCTACTACGTAGCCCTGCTCTACGGCTCGGTCATGCCCGTGCAAGCACGGTCGCGACTCTCGCCTTACGGAGCAGTAAGACTTGAAATGCGGATTTGCCACAAAGCACTGTGGATTAAGACCCAAGCTGATCAAAAATGTCAGCTCCATCCTTCATGGACTCCGAAAGCACTCCACGATACACTGTGGATTACAATCAAAGATTGTCCGCTTGTCGGCTCGGCAATGAGCGAACAAGTTCGCTCGCTGCACTCGCCTCTGTCGCGGTCTACACCTATGGTGTAGCAAGTGGTCGGCTCGGATATGGGCGAGCTATATGTTGACTTTTGGATTTCTTTTTAGGGCTCCGCGGTGGCGGGGCCTTTTGTGTTTTTAGCGATATACGGAAATGTATATACGCATACGTTTTTGAATGCAGTTGAATTGTTAGTTACTTCATATTGGCGATTTTAGCCTAAAACATCATTTTCTCCTTTTTGGCATGGGTTTTGCTTTAAGCTCTGTGTTCGGGAAATTCCCGGGCAACACGATAAACCTTAACAAAGGAGACGCTTATGCCACTTGCAATCGCATTCCTCGGCCTCGTCGGCGCATTCATCTTCACTGTTAATAAATCCTAAAAACAAACCCTTAGCAAAGGAGCAATAAAATGATCACTGCATTCCTCGCAATAATCGTCGGCTTCCTCGCCATCGCCAACAAATCCTAATCACTGTTACTTTCAAAAGGAGGACGTTATGAAACCAATTACATACTCTATCGACGAAACCGAAATTGAAATTCTCGCCAATCACTGCTAATTGCTGTACAGCAAAAATCCCTAGCTGATGAATGATCAACTAGGGATTTTTTTATTTTCCGAGAATTTGTTCTTTGGTCAAGTTGAATCTTTTGACAAGAACTTCTATGGGGACTTTGTCTTTGTATAGCTCCCGAGCTGTACGGAGTTTTTCTTCTTCGGCCTTATTTAGCTTATCACGTTCTTCGGCAAGCTTTTCTTCAAGTTGTTGGCGCTCTTCCGTCATTTGCAGGCGTTCTTCTGTCATCTGTTGACGTTCTTCAGCCAATTGCTGGCGCTCTTCTGCCAATTGTTGGCGGAAATAATCGCCAATGCTTACGAAACCGTATTTTTGTCCGATGCTTACGAACGCCATGTTCAGCTCCTTTAGGAAGTCTTTGCCTAAATACTCTACCAAATATATAGTTGTTTTTTCAAGCAGGCAAGACGCCTCATTTCGCGGCATTTTATCCAAGAATTTGCAGAACTGCGGCAACAGCTCCAATAGCTTTTCCTTGTTGAACGCATGCTTTAACGCGATTATCCCCATGCCAGTCGTCGTATCTTCGCAGGCGAGACAGTCGCTGTCGGGAATGTCAGTCATATTCACGAACGTGCACTGAAACGGCAGTACCTTTCCTCGGAAATAATCGGGGTAGGACTTTTCAAGGATCTTGAGCGGGTTCCAGTTATCACGCCCGTTGTAGAATATTATAGCCATTGTTGGGATTCCGCTGAATATTCTGTTCTTGTCCTGAATTTTCATTACGGAGTGTATGTATTTGGATATCTGGTCAAAAATTACGGGATCGCGTCCGGACTTGTGTTCCAACAGGATTCCGGCGAGAATCGGGGCGCCTGTCGAAACGTTCACGCGGAATGCGAGGTCTGCTTCGCCGGTGTCATCAACTTCTGAATAGGAATCGGGAATACGCATAAGCGTATCGAGGTTGACTTGGTTCAGGAATGTGTCAATATCGTAGTTTATTTTTCTCGCAAGCTCAAGCAGGTAGCGGACGTGTGCTGTATCGGCAAAAAGCCAGCGGAAGTATGCATCATGTTTTCGTTTGGTTACTTTGAATTTATATGAATATACGAAAATGTATATCTGCATCCATTTCTGTATGCGATTAAATTATTGTGTGTTTTGTATTAGTGTTTTTCGCGTAAAAACGGCGTTTTCTCCTTTTTGGCATGCGTTTTGCTTTAGGGTTAGTGTTCGGGAAACTCCCGGGCAACAGAACAAAACCTCAACAAAGGAATCACTATGAACCCAATTACCGTATTCATTGCCGCCGCTGCCGAACTCGCTTATTACCTCTACAACCAAAATAAATCCTAAACAAGGGAGGCTATCAATGATATACTTTCGTGATATCTTCAAATCAATCGCCACACCGATTCCCATTGACTTAAAACAAATAATCCGCAATTAACCAGGAGGAAACCATGAACGAAATCGAAAACTTCGCCCTCGCCGCTGTTCGCCTTATTGAATACGTCGTCAAATCCAAAAAATCATCAACATAACCAGGAAAATTTTTAGCTCCTGAGGTTGCTAATCCCCGGCCCTGAAAAAGCCGGGGATTTTTGCGATATCTGGTCGGTTTGCGCTGTTTCGGGTGTAAAATGATGTATATTTTAGGTAAAGAGCGGGGTGCTAGACGCCCTGTGGCTGTTTAATATAACCGGTTCAAAAAGTCAATCAGGCTAACATGTTGTTGCTTGAGAAGTTACGAGAAAGTCCTTCCGAAAAGTCTGCCGGAAGGCAGTGCTCAAACGAGCCTGGCATAAAAAAGCCCTCTGGAACCCTTTATTTATGCGGTTTCGGCGATGCCAGCCTCCGAAAGCATTCCACGATATACTGTGGATTAAGACTGCAATCGTTGGTGCAGGTGGTATTGGTAGCTTAGGCTCCGAAAGCATTCCACGATATACTGTGGATTAAGACGTTATCTTCGATCTTTTTTAAATCTTTTATGTGATCTCCGAAAGCATTCCACGATATACTGTGGATTAAGACAGAGCCAAACTACCTACAACTGCACGAGTTTTAACTCCTCCGAAAGCATTCCACGATATACTGTGGATTAAGACATGAGAAGATAGGAAAATTCTTCAGCTTCCATAAACTCCGAAAGCATTCCACGATATACTGTGGATTAAGACAAAACGAAAAGAATAATATTTGCTGCAATAGAGAACTCTGAAAGCATTCCACGATACACTGTGGATTGGCTACTACGTAGCCCTGCTCTACGGCTCGGTCATGCCCACGCGAGCGTGGGCGCGACGCTCGCCTTGCGGAGCAGTAAGACTTGAAATGCGGGATTTGCCACAAAGCACTGTGGATTAAGACCTGTGCTGTGCATTGTATTCCGTCCACTCAATCTTCTCTGAAAGTACTCCACGATATACTGTGGATTGGCTACTACGTAACCCTGCTCTACGGCTCGGTCATGCCCACGCGAGCGAGGTCGCGACGCTCGCCTTGCGGAGCAGTAAGACTTAGAAATAAAGAAGATTCCACAAAGTACGGTGGATTAAGACTTATCCAATTCCATAAGAGTCGTCTTTTGAGCTCTCCGAAAGCACTCCACGATACACTGTGGATTACAATCAAAGATTGTCCGCTTGTCGGCTCGGCAATGAGCGAACAAGTTCGCTCGCTGCACTCGCCTCTGTCGCGGTCTACACCTACGGTGTAGCAAGTGGGCGGCTCGGATATGGGTCTGCAAGCGGCCCCACATCACTCGCCTTATCCACTTGTAAGACTTGAAATGTTCCTCGATATACAGATCGTAGATCGTTTGATTAATGACTTTTTGGATTTCTTTTTAGGGCTCCGCGGTGGCAGGGCCTTTTGTGTTTTTGAAGGTATACGAAAATGTATATCTGCATACGTTTTTGTATGCGGCTGAATTATTATTCATTACATATTGGCGATTTCTGTATAAAAACGGCATATAGCCTTTTTTGGCACGGCTTTTGCATAAGGTTTAGTGTTCGGGAAATTCCCGGGCAACACGTTAAACCTTAACAAAGGACTGATTATGATCCCATTCCTCCCAATTCTCGGCGGCATCGCCGCTGTCACAACCATCATCAAAAACATCAACGACATTGCAAAAAGCTAACCACGGAGGTGCTATGACTGATATCGAAACCCATTTCTACATCTGCCTCATCCTCACTAACATCGCTATTTTCACTTCACCTATCGTAACCTACCTCATTCAAAAAAAACACAACAAATCCTAAACAAAGGAGATCATTATGACACCTATTTCCGCATTCATCATCGCCGCATTTGAACTTTACGACTATCTCAAAAAATAATCCTTAAAGCGAAAATCCCTGGCTTTAAAACCAGGGATTTTTTTTGTACGTAATAAAAGCTGAATTACGGGTAGTCGCGAAAGCGTACGTGCTTGAACTGGTGCGTTATCGCGATGGTTCCATCGGGGGAGCGTTGTTCTATGGCTGTACGGGCTGTTGTGCTGTAGACGCAGCGTAAGCCGTGGGTACGGCACCATTGGAGTATGCAGACCGTGGCTCCCCATTCCCCTTGCGCCCAGACAACGTCTTCTGGCGAGGCGGTCTCTGCAAGCCAGCTCAGTACAGGTTCGACAAAGGAGGTTACGCTGTCGGCTTCGGGTGGAATTTCACCCCAAAGTTTTTTAAGTGATGCGGGCAGATCGATACATTCGGTTATGCCGAGCGATTTTTGCGCATCAGTGATTTGCTGGTCGGTTGCGGTGTGGTTTGTCAGGTTGAATATTTTGTGCATTACGATTTGCTCCGCCTACGGTCCATTTTCTGGTAGTTGCTGTAGCCGAGTAGCTTGGCAGCTTTGGTCTTTTCGCCATCACATTGCGTTATTGCTTTTTCGATAAAGTGGGTTCGTATTTCGTCCAGCTTTGCTTCAAGGTCAAAGGAGGGCAAAATAGCACCGTTTGGCAGGTCAAAACTTGTAGAGGTTGTTTCTTGGCGCTCCGGGCTTTCAATGTAATCGGTATTAAAAAGGTCGGAGAACTTGATACATGTTTCCCCTTGGGATACTTTTATGATAGCGGCGTGGTATATGCGGTTTTCTAGTTCACGGAAGTTTCCGGGCCAGCTGTATTTGCTCTTGCAATTGTCTTCGTAGAAGTTGTCGTCTATTTTTATTTGGTTTACCCAATCGGTTTTTACACCCCAAGAGTCCTTTTGTATTTTTTTGAAGTTGTCCAAAAAGTTGTTTGCGTTTTGCAAGCAGTCTTTGGGGCGTTCTTTGAGGGGTGGCACATGGACATGGAACTTGTTGATTCTGTTGAACAGGTCTTCTCGGAATCGCCCTTCCTTGATTTCTTTGCGGAGGTCCTTGTTGGTGGCGCAAATGACTTTGGGCGGGTTTGCTAGTTTTATGGGTTCGTCAGCACCCAGGGGTTGAATTTCCTTATCCTGGAAAAAGCGGAGGAGCATTGCCTGGGCCGATAGGGGAAGGTCCCCAATTTCGTCAAGGAACAGGCAGCCTTTATCGCATGCGGCTATTATTTTACCTTGGCGTTTCTTCTTAGCACCGGTAAAGGCGTTTTCGGTGTGGCCGAATAGTTCACTGGCAATCAGGTTTTCAGAGAAAGCGGCGCAGTTAGCTGCAAGCATTTCCTTTGTCTTGCTCTTTTTTGTACGAATCTGGTTTGCACCCCACATGAGCTGGGCATATCCGGTTTTGCCGCATCCGTTGTCGCCTGTAATCAATACGGGGTTGTTGCCGCTCATCTTTGCGATAATGAACGCTTCCCTGAAGCATTTTAGAGAAACATCATCGAGACAGTCGAGCTTGTTGTATTGTTGCGCTAAATCTTGGCATTTTTCTTTTGTGTCTATTTCGGGGAATAATTCAAAATTCATAATGCCTCCTTTTTTTTACAAAAGTTTCAATGCCAACGAAGACCAAAGTTCGGCGGCATCTTCATTTAAATCTTGGGGTGCAATCCATTCGGGTGCGCCGATTTCGGTATCGAATGATAGTTTGTTTGGATCAACGCTAAGTGTAAAGACAATGCCTGTATGCACGTGTCCAACGTCGCTGATTTCTTCGTTGATAAGTCCGCGCATTTTAAGTTGTTCCGGTGCGGCTTCAAGCCCGATTTCTTCCTTGATTTCACGGCACGCCCCTGTAACTAAGGTGTCGTACAGAGATTCTTTCAGGTCGCCATCGTTGACGTGCCCGCCAATGCCGAGCGAAAGCTTTTGTGCGAGCCGTTTTTCAGAGCCGCAGCGGCGGTAGCTTAGCAGTTTTCCTTCTGTATTTTGTACAAGGACGTATGGAATTAGCTGCTTTTTGGTCGGGTCGTTCTCGGCGTTTACGCGTGCGACGAAAAGCGTGGATAGTCGATTCAGTGTTTCTTTATCAAAGGTTGTCCATTGCTTGGAAAGGTCTACAAGTTTTCCAAGCTCATCGCGGTCTGCATACAGGATTTTTTCATTCTTCATAAATGCTCCCGTTTTCGATTCTGTTCAGATTTTTGTCAAGCCATGATTTGACTTCGTTGTTCATGTTGTTGAGCAACTGGAGTTTTTCATTGTATGGCAAAAATGCGAGGTGGAACGAATTGTAGAGCAGGGCAAGAATATCCCAGATGGAAAGTCCGTTGCGTGTAAGCCTTGCTGCCTTGAGTAATTCTTGAACCATGTTGGTTCTAGAAATTCCCGGATTGTCGGTATTTATGCAAACGAACAACTTGTTGTCAAGATAATCGCGTAGGGGGTAATTTTTTAAGCCTTCCTGATTGTAGTAGTTGTCAGTGTAGCCTACAACCTGATAGTTGCTGGATGGGCACATTTCTATGCCTATGCGGCGGTCTCTGAATTTCGGGATAAGGTCTTCCTTGCGGTCGATGAGCGTAAGGCCATGGCCAATTCTTTCGGCGTTCAGACAATAGACGGCTTCCCAAATGTTTTGTGCAGGCATGGTTTCGCCGGCGTGAACGGTTACGTTCAGGCAGTCGCCAAGAATATCTTCAAAATGTTTCCTGATATCACGAGGTGATTTTTGGCTCTCGTTTCCTGCGACATCAAAGCCCCTAAAGAACTTTTTAAATAGCGGTTGATTTTTTAGTCTCTTGTAGAGATCGACGCTCTTGGTGATATCCTCTTCTTTGCCGTGCCTGGAGGCGATGAATATCATAGAGGACTTTACGCTTGGTTCTGCCTTTTCCATTTCATCGAGTATGATTTCGACAACTTGTTGCGGAGTAAGGCTGTCCTTGCCGTAATTGATGGGGGAGCATCTGATTTCAAGGTATTTCTGGTTGCATTCTCTTGCATTGTTGAACAGAATCTGTACTGTCCGGCGGAGAGTCTTTTCGTGGGTCAAGAGTGCTGAACCTTGCAAGTCGCCAAGCGCTTCGTATTCAGTGAGGTCGAGTACGTTCTTGCCTTCGGCATCCTGTTTAATGGGGGCAATTGCAACGAAATCTTTTTCGTTCCTAAGGTCTTTGCCGTTGTGGGCTTGTGGGCCATAGACGATTTCATCTAGCTTTTCAGGGTGCTCCTTGAATTGGAGCACGAATGCGACGACAATCATCAATGGCGAAACGTTTAGTTCTTTTGCGGTTTCGTTGCGCCAGTTTTTCCAAGTTTGTCCAGATTTTGGTCCTTCTAGGTTCCATTTGCTGAATTTTGGATTCTGAGCACGTTCTGCTACCAGTTCGTTTTCGAGAGTCGATGCGACATCAATGATTTCGCTTATCGAAAGGACTCCCCCCAAATGGCAATGTAAATCAGCCTTGGGTAAGCCTTTTAGCAACTGGAGTTCTTTTGCGTATAAGTCTTGCTGGATGCCAATCCTGAAATCTTGTAGGGATTTCTGAGACTTTATGGAAAGAGTGTAGAGGATGGGGAAGTTGTCATAAGAGTACTGCTGGTGGCTCCAATAAGAGGAGTAAAAGTGCCTTGCGGCTTCACGCTTTTCTTCGACTTTTTTCAGGAACGATACTTTTTCCATAGGGCTGTCATAAAAATAGACCATACTGTTTTGGGTCCATTCGCTGAACTTGGCGTTCCCATCCAAAGGCAAATCAAAGTTTATCGCTGTTTCTCCATTGTACCAATCGTTAAATAGATCGCTCGCAGGGAATGGCTTGAGCTCTACGGGGAAAATTTGACTTTGTTCCTCTTCGTTAAGCCCGCTTTTTTGGTTGTTTAAAACAATATCCGGAACTTTACCCGGAGCCGTCACATGCATCATCATGTCGCAGCCAAAACAATAGGCTGCATCCTGAATGTCGGCGCTCATTGTTTTGCGGCCGCAAGCAAGCGAAACGATTCTTTTGCCTCCGTTTGCATAAAGCTTAGATTTAAAGAGCACATGTAAAGCGAGATTATGGAACTTGTCTACCGATTCCTTATTATCGATATCATTTACTCCGCTTAAAACAAATGTACGAATGATTAACTTATTTGTTGGTGCATAGGAATCGCGCCATTCCGTTATTTGTCTAAGCATTCCTTTTACAGACAGAGATGCTCTCGGTTTAGAAGGATCAATCTCATCAAGCCCTTTTTGGTCCGTAGAGATAAGCCACAGTTCATCGAGGCTTTCACCTTTTAGTACATTGCTGGTTGATTCACGAAAGGCGCAAACCATTTCATTTGGTTTCTTCCCGTAAAAATCTGTTGAATCATTGTAAAAAAAAGCTCCAACAGTTTCTGGAATAATTTTCCAGCTCGCACCAAGAGTGCTGATTAGAATGTTCTTTTTCATGTTGCAAACTCAACTAACTTAATGCAGTGCGTCTCCGAGGCATTCAACCACGATTTTGTCGCCTTTGTCATTACAAAAGAGTCTTCTTGCGCTTCCGTCCGCCCATGCATCGCATTCGTGTGACCATGGGTAGTTCCCTCTAACAACTTTGTAGTCGAGACGACGGACATTTTTAGTTTTGCCGCTCATAATGAATCGGGCTAAGTCGTCAAGGCGTTCGTTGACCATCTTGTTGCGCAACTTATCGAGACCTTTTACGGATTCGCGGAATTTTTCGCCTTCGATAAGGGAGTTGCATATAAAGTCGTAAATCCTTTCGCCATAGAGTATCTGTTTTGCATTTTCCCAAGCGATTTGCCCCCATGGGGTGAACTCGTTTTCGCGAACCCACAGGGCATTCAGTAATTCAGGATGCTTTGGAGGTATTCCCAATGAAATTCTGTGGTAGTCGTCAAAGCGCTCGCGAATGGTCTCGTTTTCTTCCCAGCGCACGGGAAGGTGCGGCATCGAGAGAATTTCGCTGTGGCCTTCGAACAGGTAAATCGTTTCGTCGGCAAGGAACTGGCCAAGAATTTGCATAAAGCCAGAAACCGACTTGAATCCGCCCGCTACGTTGAATACATACTTTTCGTTGAAACTTCTCTGTTTAGGAGAAGGAATATTGTCAAACGCCCATTTCGCAAGCGAGGCTAGCCCCTTTTCGAAATTTTCGAGCGAAGATGTTGAAAGGGAATCTATCTTCTGAAGTTGCACACTCAAATAGCCATGATGCGTGAGCCATTCTTCGACAAGCGAAGCGGCATTTGCTCCAAGAACAGTGTCTGTGTGCAGCAAGAAACACAAGCATTCCGATGCGGGGATGTTGTTTTTTTCTTGCCAGCTGAGTAGGCTGTTCAGCTCTGCCGATTTCGCACGAGCATCGGCAATAGAGTAGTTCTGCCATTCTTCTATCAACGAATCGTAATGCGCATCGATTTTTTCTTTTGCTCCCGGCAAAAGTTCATCTTCGTTGAGGGCATTGCTATTCTTGATAATCAAGTCATTCAGTTCCGGATCCTTACGGGCAGGATTCGTGAACGTACTCGTACCACAGGTAGTATAGATAAAGTATTGCATAGGTTATTTGACTTTCTTAACGATTTTTTCGGTCATCACGACGGGTATTACTGTTTTGAGAGTTGTTGTCAAAACGTTTCTTGCCCTCGGACTTGTGTTTTGACGGATCGTACGGTTCGATACAATCGAATACATTCTTGTTCCCACGTTCAGTGCCACCTGTAATCGCTATCATATCGTAGCCAAAGAGCGGACCGTCATTTTCTTCGATGTTTCCGAGAACCATTCCGTTATAATACTTTCCGACGACATTCAACGTCATCAGCCCCCTATCCGGCTCGGTTCCCTTCCCGGACTTTTTCATGGAGGCATGCCTTGCAAACCAGTTCAGGCCATCCCTGCGCAATCCGCCGTTGTTTTCCACAACCGCACGCGGGTAGCGCAGCAGTTCCATCGGTTCCTGCGATTTCTTGTACCACTCCACTCGCTGCGACAGGTTCGAAACTAGTTCCGCATATTCAGCGGGCAACTGGAGCGCACCATTTGCATCGGGCGACAGGTCCAAAACCTTTTCGCCGAATTCGTCCTGCAGTTCCGCGCAGACAACCCGGCACCGGCCAAGTCCAAGGGGCTTGCCGCCACCAAGTTTCCAATCTACGCTGCAAGCAAGCAACAGGAGCGCAAGCTCCTTCTTGCTTAGTCCGCGACAAGAGATTTTTAGGGAACCTTCCGCGCCTTCCGACAACAGATCGACCGTCTTGGTCATCTTCTGCAGCGGGCTCGACATCTTGCTGACATCGTACTTGTCGAACACGCCCTGAACAGAATAGAGCCATGGGGCGTTTGCACCACGAGCCGACGTGTTGCGGTATACCTTGTAGCCGTTCAGCGCACATTCCCTAGAAACGCTCTCTGGGTTGCCTATCCTATAGAAAGGAACACATCCAGGGTGGGGCTGTGCAAGCGGAGCCAAGTGGATTTCCTTGTCCAGCTTTTGGGTTCCGTTTTCAAATACAATGTTGTGCGGACGGATTCGTGCTGCAAAGCTGTCTCCCTTGCCTTCGACCATGGGCACCTGACCCCACAAATCGGTCACAATGTCCACCAGGCCGTCTTCTCGCAGGCAATCGGGAACCACGCAATCCGGCAAGGCATCTCGCAGCTTTTGACCGGCACGGCCCCAACGCGACCACTGAATGGAACGAATGTCATCGGCAGACTGAACAGGACCATACGGGTTCTTAGGTTCAATCCAAACAAGGTCTCCCTTGCGGAGTTCCTTTCGGTCCCCGTTGCGGTTTCGACCAATGTAGTCTTCCCAGATATGGGCAGGGACTTGTATAACGGTGTCGCTCGCTTCGAACACACCTTCGCGCTTTCCCTTGGGATTGATAGGTTTGCCAGAAAGCTTCAATTCATAGCGGAACTTGTCGGAAGGCTTGTCCACAATACGCGTCGGACTTTCAGGATCGTCAATATAGTACGAATTGACCTTTCCCGTTTTCGGACGCTTGTTTTTCAGCTCATAGTCTATACCTTCCAGCTTTCGTGCGCTAATAAGCCAAGCCTTTCCAAGACGCAGCGTTCCAGGGCGCATCATGCCACCGGGTCTTTCAACCTTCGCCAGGAATACGGGAATATTCTTTTCGTTCATGGTAGGGCCTATGGGCAGGTCTCGCCCCTGACACAACCACATGTTAGTATCCATGTAGCCAAGCGTTCCACCCGCAAGAATCGTCATCAATGTCCTAAGGCTTCCGCGAACCGATGTCGCTGGCAAAACCACATCGTTTCCAATAGTCAGAGCATGGAACTTCTTGTGGTCTTCCTCTTTGGGTGTATAAGGAACTGGGTCGCAAGTCATCAAGGGCGACAGCGTTTTTACCTTCAAATTCAACACGCCAGTAAAGCGATCCTTTTCCACTTCATCGGCTGTCAAAAATGTGGCCGCACCGCGCTCCACCTTTGTCGGGAACGGGATAAATGTATAGGGATTGTAAAATGGCGAACCGATTGGTGATGGATCTTCGCCACGAATCTTGGTAAGTTGCTGAGGTTGACGACCATACGGACGGTTGTTCCCATACGAATTTCGATAGCTGCCCGAACCATTGCGGAAACCGCCCTGATTACGATTGCCAAAATCATTCCTCGGAGCGGAGAATGTATTTTTATGATTTAGCTTTTTAGCTCTTTCTTCGATACCCATCAGACAGCCTCCTTCATCAAGGCATTTTCAATTTCGTTCATGTTCACGACTTCCAAAAGGCCGCTTGCCTTGCTCGAGCCAATGGAAATCACGCCAAGGTTCAGCGCCTTGAAGGTTTGCAAGAGCCAACGTTTTTCGTCGGCAGATGGTTTTTCTATAGATACCTGCATGTTGAACTTGAGTCCACCCACAAGCACCTTGTTGCCGAACAAAGCTCCTTCGTTGGCACCGCCCGAAAAACGATCTACAGCTACATGCATTCGCAGCTGGACATCTTTTTCTTCAGCAGGTTTTTCGGAGTAGGCGTCCGAAAAGTGAATGCGTCCGCGCCTGAAAAGGGTTCCGAACAAGTTCATAATCGGGTCATCTACGCCCTTTCCGCCATTTTCTACATAATTTGAATAAGAGGCTTTTTCTACAAAAGCGTGTCCAATTTTATCGCCATCCATTTCCTTCGTGGAAACCCAGCGGTCATGAGAATCGGCAAGTGCCTTGCCATCGCGGGCAGCAAGGCGGTTCATCCAGCCACGGAATACACCACGGAATGTAGCACCGGGGATTCGCCAATACATTTTTCCGTCAGCCTTCACTGCAACCTGGGGCTCACTTTGCAAGTTATTGATGGAAGTTCCGTAACCTACAACAAGGTCTTCGCCACGGGGAATCTGCAACTGCACATTTATCGAGAGTGCATCTGCAGACGGTTTTACGGCCAGCTCTGAGCCCTTGCAGCAATCGAACTTTCCGTTGCGGTCATCATAGCGAACATTGAGCCACTTCGCCATACCATCCTTGGTACTGGTATCGAATTCGGCAATGTTCAGCGATTCTATCACCATGCGTCCGATACCGCGATTCCTGTTACCACCCAAGTATAGCGAATCGCCAAGAATGTTCCCCAAGGCGTTTGCGAAATTCTTGTCATCTTCTACATTGCCGGAACCCTTGATATAAACCAAAAAATCACCAGATGTGTTCGGCGGATACGCTTCTAAAGAGAACAATCCGCCTTTGACAACAGAACCTGTATGGCGGTTAATCAAGTTGTGCGTCCTGAATTCAGAACGATCAACACCGGCTCCCGTATTAAGCGCCATGTCGGCTACATATACCAGGGAATCTTCCGAACGAGAGTCGCCCTTGTCATGGGCTCGACCAAACCACTTGTCCGCACCGTGTTTTTCACCCAAAGCATCGAATGCCGAACGCAAAGCACCTGCCAACGCTGTTCCTCGCAACACCGGTTGGTTATTACCATTGCGGGCAGCAAGCAAAATATTCGACAAGCCCTTACCTTCACCAGGGGCGATTCCTTCGGGGAAAACAGCCTTGCCATAAATGCGATAGTACATCATATTACTTGCCCTCCCCAGTCGTTGCAACGGTTAAGTCATACCATACTTTGAATATTTTTTGAGCACGTTGTGGATCTTTTTCAATCAAGCCAACCACTTCATCAAAAACATCTTGCCAGCAGTCCCAGAATTTGACGGAGCGGTCGAATTTTTGCGTATTCAGGAACTTCAAGGCTGCGTCTTTGCTTGAATCGAGAAGCGTGAGCAAACGGGATATCTGCGAAGCTGAAAGTTTACGCTTGGACTTGCCCCATAGCGCCCAGGCAACCTTTGCGTAATTTCCCGAAGATTCCACCTTGCACAAGGTTTCTTCTTCGCGGCGATAACGGTTTTCTGCAATGCCCGGATGCGGGAGTACGGCTCCGTAACCACGGTCTCGGCCTTCGCCAAGCCCTTTTAGCAAAAGGTCCTTCCAGTTTTCTGGAATAGAATCCAGCAAGAACACAGAACCCGGAGCAATCACAAGTTCCGCATGCTCGCGGCCCTGCCTGTTGCGGTTCCAGCCGAACATAATCTGCACCGTTGCAGAACACTCCTTTACCTTACCCCAGCCAGCAGCTTCTACAACATTCTCAAGCATTTTTGCCGCCGAAAGATTCCGATCGGTATCTGCAGGCAAAAGCACCGGCGACTGCACAATAAACGCAGGCAATTCGCAAGACGATTTTTTCAATTTCGGCAGGCTCAAGGGGAACGACTGCAAAGGTTCGGATATCGACAAGGTTCCATTGCCACGCACATTGCGAGCCTTGCCCACGAGCACAGAATTATTCTTTTCGAGCGAGGCTTTGATTAAGTTGTATGCATCTTCGGGCATCGACGCAAAACCGACAAAGCTCGTTTCGGCAACGGACTGCACCGTAAACAGGTTCCGACGGCTGCCGCCTTCCTTGGCATCGCCATTGATGACTCCGTGAGCGCTCAAATAGCGGGCCATGTCCCCAGAACGCCAAAGTACCACCTCTGTTGCGGTCTTGATGAGCACACCATCGGCAGACTTGATCGGGGCATTGGCAGGAGCCTTTTTCCATTCATATTCTTCAAGAATTTCATCGCAGAAATTAAACTTTTTATTTGCGTCGGCAAGCTTACTTATCTTGTGCGAAGCAGATGCGCGTACTGGCACACAGCCCTTGAAAGCCTCTCCTTCGGGAGCTGGCTGCAACGGCCAGGTTCTGAACAAAGGCGAGTTGAAACACGCCGTTGCGACATCCGAATTGACGGCGTTAATCCGCGTAAGCAAAATCCCTTGCACGGCACTGGCCGGAATGCTCCAGCCAGAACAAATCGTGTTGTTGCCCACCACCGGAAGTTCCGGAACGCAAATCGGCGAGTTCGTCTTGAGTTCCAAGCGAACAAGTACCTGCTTTTGCGGATCACCCTTTACAGCAATGCCGCTAGTGGCTATTGGTAAATCGTAATTGGCATTAAGCGATTCAAGCAGCAAGTCGCCCGGTCTGCGATTTTCGCCCTCTATTTTCACAAGGCATGCGCCACAGCCACGGCTACGGCTCCCACCTAGTTCCATAATCGAAAGTAACGCAAACTTCAGCAGATATTCATAGCCGGATTTTTCGGGAACATCAGCAGTAATCGATCCCCTGAATTCCGTTCCGACAGGAACAGCTTCGGTCGTGCGAAGCGACCCTTTTTTTGCCGTGCCATACTCGTTTATCGAGGTCCTACTAATAACGACAGACTCTTTTTTGTCTGAAACGGCTTCGGTCAAGGCAAGAAGGCCTCCAACATCAGCACTTTCACCTGCAGAACCAAGCATCTTGTTACAGGCAGCTCTTGCCTGTTCCGGCAAAAGCTCCATAGCATCCAGAAGTGATTGCCTGAGCAATCCCTTGACATGCGAAGCGGGTATTACAAAGTTCCCCTTGAGGTTTCTAGGAGCAATGGCATCGAGCAGAGAGGAACCAAATCCAGTTGCGATTTCTGCATCCGATTTTAAAACAATTGTGTAGTTAAGCTTAATCATTATTCGTCCCCTCCTTCATTCTCATTTCTTCTTCAAGGAGTTGCATAGCATCTACCACCGATGTCGAAATTTCCTTATGGTCTGACGATTCAACCCATTCGGATTTTCCCGCTCCAAAAATTTCAAAATCCGGTTCCATCAAATCTTCGGCCAAATCCTTATGGTTCTTGGCAATACTTGCGACAAAAGCCATACGGTCATTCTGGGATTTTGTAAGTGCCGTTGTCACCTTATGACGCGTGCTGGTCGGAATTTTATCGCGGTATTTTTTCACCAGGGCTTCTACTTTTCCAAATTCCTGCAAGGTATATGGGCGCTTGGTCAGGCAGACATTCTTACCGATATCGGGATCGGCAAAATACAGGTGGCGCTTACGGTAGATGGCCGGCGTTTCAATAACAGAATCCGTAATGTGCTCCCAGTCAATGGAGGCCGGAGTCGGACATTTTTCCGATTCTCCCTTTTCCACATTCTCTGCCTTTACGGCGCGGCCACGAGTTTTTGCACTCGCTAGCAAGGCCTCGGTATACGCAATCGCCGAATGGAGCGGAAGTGACACGGGGCAATATAGAACTCCCGCCGAAATGGAGATACGACCACCCGTCGCAGGCCAAATTGACTCGCCGATTTCATTTACAGCCTTGTCATTTTCTTCGCGAGACACCTGTTCAAAAGTTTCACATGCTGCCTTGACAAAGTCCATGGCATAGTTCACATGGCAAAGAATCGTGATATCATCGCCACCCACCACTAGCGGGCGTAACGGCAACACGAACTTTTTTTCACCTTCTATATTCTGTTGATCATCTGACGGAGCCCACTTGTCGTAAACGGCCTTGATTCCTGCCTTTGCCGCCTGGGTAGAGCAACGGTCTATGGCAGCACTCATCGCCTTTACCCAACGGGACATCTTTACACCCTTCTCGCCGTCACCTTCAAGACTTTTCAGCTTTTCGGTCATTTGGGAACCCATGTCGTTTCCATCCATGCAAATGACTGCCCAGCGGTTGCGATCGCCGAGAACTTTCGCACCGATATCGCCGTCCTTGTCGTAGTTTCCTCGATCATCGGTTGTCGCCACATTGTGGAAAAATTCCAGCTTTTCTGCGTTTGCTGCATCAAGTTCGGCGGCAAGTCCTTCTTTTTCCAAGAGGCGCTGTTCAAAATAACGGAACATCTTGTATTCTTCTGAATCTCTTGGAGCTTCGCGGTTGAACAAACGCGACTTCACTATCGGATGTTCCGCCTTGGGGAAATCTACCGGGTAAAGCCCACTGACATTGCAGGGGTATTCGCCAGAAAGATTTGCCGGAATATACGGATATAAATCGGTCGCATGCTTGCTCGCCTTGTCATAGTCTTCGTCGATTCCAAATCGGATATCCACACCTATTTTGGTCGCTTCGCCAAGAATAACTCGGCGCAGTTCCTCGGCGACTTCTTTGGTTGGGCATGAAAAAGTACCTTTGCCACCGCCAGTAAACAAGCGTTCACAACCTTGTGGTAGTGTTAAATTTTTGATTGTCTCACGATCAAAGCGGTCTATAACAGCACTTCCGCCAATAATGTATTTTAGTTTTGGAATTTTGAATATGAAAGACTGGATTCCTCTAACGTCGTAGCATAAGTACATACTATTTTCCCTTTCTCTGATAATTCGTACAAAAATATACACTAAAATATGAAAACGTATATTTATGTTACCAATATAATTCTATTTCTGTAAGGAAAGAGAAACGTTCTACGGATTTTGCGCATATTGTGTACGTGATAGGAATGAGTTGAAACTTTCACATTACTGCAAAAGTTCTAGTTTTTAGAACTTCGAAATTCATTGTAAACTCACTCAAAATTCCTCCGCAACGCGACCCCTTGACGCGCAATATCCGGCTAGTATATATTATTCCCCGTAGATTGCATTAATCCTGCCGACACCGAGAAATTGACGCCATTGGCGTCCGTATCATAGTCTCGGTCATAGTTTCCAAGCTTGAAACTGCGACTCCCGACTCAGTACTATTCAGGGCAGGAAGTTCCACTATCTGCTTGACACCGACCTCCCTTTGTTCCGCTCGACAGGCGTAATAATTCGAGGCAGCGTACACCCTATGGGGAAACTGGCCCCCTGGCGATCAACGTAGAGCACCGTCTGTCATTAATGGCGGACGTTAAACGCATGTCATTGAAAAATTTGCAAGCGATTGCCCGACGGCGACCGTGGTTTATGGCTGTTGTCTTTGCAGCTTTCGCATGCGGGCTTTAACAAACTTATACGGAGATTCAAATGAATCGCACACAACATTATTCCTTGCTCAGGGCAATGGAAATCGACAAGAAAAACCTTCTCAAGTACCAGGAAATTTACAGCTACGCCTACATCCTCAGTGACGGCATTTTCAAGATCGTCTTCGCCGAAGAAAAGGACCACACGCTCCTCATTTCGCTTGTGAACGCGATGCTCGACTTGCATGACGGCGATGCGATCAAGGATATCACGCTTGAAATGCAGGAGTTCCCCGGCGCGTTCACCAAGAAGGACTGCATCGTGGATATTATCGGAACGACCAACGCGGGCGAACGCGTGCTGGTCGAGGTGCAGCAGCAGGGTGACGAATTTTACCGCGACCGTGTGGAATATTACATGTCCCGCGTCATCGAGAATCAGGTGCATACAAGCGAAAAGTACGAATTGCCGCGTATTTACTTCCTCGGGCTCTTGGACTTTACGCTTTTTCCGGAAGAACCGCAGAAGTACATCCATCACGTTGATGAAATGTGCAACGGGAGGAAGTTCTTCCCGAAAATCCAGAAGATTTTCGTGGAAATCGAGAAGTTTTTCAGGCTCGAAGAAAAGGGGATTACCACGAACGACAGCTCCGAAGCCGCGCAGTGGCTCCGCGCCATCAAGGTGACTATCAATGAGGAACCCGTTCCCGAAAAGATTATGCAGAACGAAACGTTCAGGAGGTTGCTTGATTCTGTGAAATTGATTAATTTTGCAGAAGAGCTATTCAACTGCGAGGTAAAGAACGTGACGGACTTGATGGCAGAACATGAAATCGGATTTGCCGAAGGCAAGAAAGAGGGCCACGAAGCGGGCCTCGCTGAAGGCCGTGAAGCAGGGCTCGCCGAGGGACGTGCCGAAGGCGAACTGAAGAAGGCTTGCGAAATGGCTGCCAAGATGCTTGCCAAGAATAAGCCTATAGAAGAGATTATGGAATTCACGGAGCTTTCTGAATCTGAGATTCTTGCTATCAAGTCAAGGGTTGCGCCCTAGCAGAGTGCGTTTGTGCATAGGCGAGGTGTTGTACTCGTTTGTAGTCCATGGATATCTTCCGTGGGCTTTCTTTTTCTCCTTGTTTTTATGTATATTATTTCCACAAGAAGAAAGGAGATTATATGACCGTAGTTATCGTAGTCGCAGTCATTTTCATCGTCATCGCTGTGTTCATTTCCATGTACAACGGGCTTGTGAAGCTCCGCAACAATCGCGAGAATGCGTTTGCGAATATCGATGTGCAGCTCAAGCAGCGTTATGACCTTGTTCCGCAGCTCGTTTCGACGGTCAAGGGCTATGCCACGCACGAAAAGGACGTGCTCGAGAAAGTGACTGCCGCACGTTCTGCCGCTATGAGTGCGACGACTATCGACGAAAAGGTCGCTGCTGACAAGGCTTTGTCCGGTGCGCTCGCCGGGCTTCGCGTTTCGCTGGAAGCTTATCCGGAACTCAAGGCGAACCAAAACTTCTTGCAGTTGCAGACTGAACTTGCGGACATTGAAAACAAGCTTGCCGCTGCTCGCCGTTTCTTCAACTCCTCGACGCGCGAATACAACAACGCTTGCGAAGTCTTCCCGAGCAACATCATCGCGGGCATGTTCCACTTTACCCGTGCTGCCATGTACGAGGCGACTGAAAACCGCGAAACGCTCAACAAGGCTCCTGAGGTGAAGTTTTAATTTCCTTCAATGAAATACGTTGGTCTCCAAACCCAGATTTGGCGGAATAACCGCAATACGGTGATTCTGCTTTTCATGTTCCCGGTAATATTACTGGGGATGGTGTTTTTGGTTATTCTGGGGCTTGATTTCTTCGGTGTTCTTTGCGATATTGTCGAGGGAGGCTGCCCTCTTGACCATGCATCACGTACAAGGTACGGGACTATGCATTGGCCCGAAATATGGCATTGCTTCAAGGTCGTGATTCCTTACACCTTGCAGATTGTAGGGGTGTGGTTCATTGTTGCCTATTGTGCGAATACTGCCATCATACGTCATGCAACTCATGCAAAGCCTCTCGAGCGCAAAGAGAACTTGCGTGTTTATAACATTGTCGAGAATCTTTGCATTGCAGGCGGTATCGAGATGCCGCAAATCAACATTGTAGAAGATTCAGGAATGAACGCCTTTGCAAGCGGCATCGATATTCCTTCGTTTACGATTACGCTCACGACGGGGCTTATCGAAAAGCTGGACGATAGGGAGCTTTCGGCAGTTGTAGGTCACGAGCTTACGCATATCAAGAATCGCGATACGCGCCTCATGGTGGTGTGCATTGTTTTCGTGGGGATTTTTGCGACGATTCAGACGGTATCGCTGAAACTGATGAGTGCCATGATCCATACTCCGCGTCGTTCGTCCAGGCGTGACCGCAATAGTGGGCGAGCCGATGTGTACCTTATCTTTATTTTACTGCTAGTGTTTCTTTGGAGTTCTATCGGCTATGTTTTTACTTGGCTTACGCGACTTGCGATTTCGCGCAAGCGTGAATACGTTGCCGATGCCGGCGGTGCCGAACTTTGTGGAGATCCTTTGGCGCTTGCTTCTGCTTTGCGAAAGATTTCCAAGGATCCAGGGCTTATGAGCGTAAAGCGCGATGATATCGCACAGCTTTACGTGATCCACCCCGATGAAGAATTCGATAACAATATGGGATTAAAGGGTTGGGTCGCGAAGGCGAACATCATGTTCTGCACGCACCCGGATACACCTGAGCGCATTCAGCTGCTTGAGCAATTTTAAAAATGCCTATAATTATGGCTTAGGCGGTTTTTTCGGATTGTTTTTGTCCAAAATAGCTTTATTGATATAGTTTATGCCCTTAGCCTTGTCGGCTGCGGCAGGCGTCTGGAGCTGGATTTGCTCCAACATTAAAGCTTCGAGCTTGGACATCAGTTCGGTGGCTGTACAGCCGAAAGCATCGGCAAGGTCGCAGAATGATTTTACGGAGAGATTGCGTTTGCCTTTTGCGACGAGACCGAGGTGCTGACGGCTAATCCCGCTATCGAGAGCGAGTTTTTTCTTCGTAATCGAAGTAGCCCCTTGCATCTGTGCTAAAAGTTCTATTTCAGCTTTTCGGATGACATCAATGTCATATCGCATTCTCCAATGTTATGAATTACCCCAAAATATCGTGCAAACAATTGTTTCCATAATTTCGAGAAATTTTTGGATTTTAGCGATGTAATCATAGTCAAAAAAGCACCCTTTGGCAGGGTGCTTCTATAAATTTTAACTATAGCTAATGGCGCTTCTGGCTGTTTTTGATTAGAATTGGGCCTTCAAAGCAGCCGGGCATTCAACTTCTTTATAAGTGTGGTTCGGGTTGCCTGCTGCTTCCATCCATGTAGCGAGGAAGAGGCATCCTTCCTTGGCCTGGGTGTCGCTAGCAAAAGCGCTGTTGCACTTCTTGGTGAGGCATTCCTTGCGTTTGGTCAAGAGGTCGCCATTGTATCCGACTTCCTTTTCGCAGTCGGAGAGGAGGCCGCCGTACGTTGTGGTGTTTTGCGGGATGTTCCAGCCCATCTGGCTGCAACCATTAAATGCACCGAATCCGCCACCCGGGATCATGATGTCAAACTGGCCGCCCTGTACGTCGTAACCGATGTTCGATGCCATCACGACGAGAGTCTTGCCCTTGAGAGCCTGGTGGTTTGCCTTGGTTTCGTACTTGCCGGTACCAGTAAAGGTGAGGGCGAAGCACTTGCCGCATGTGGCGTCGTTACCCGGAGTTGCTGCGAATGCGTAGGCGAGCTTGTCGCTCACGATTATAGGAATCTGGCTTGTGCAAGTGGTGCCTTGACCGCCGGAGCAGATACTGCCGTTAGTGTTGCCAATCGGGGTCTTGCCCTTGGCATCGCAAGTCTTGGCGGCGCCACCGTGTTCCGGCCAGGAGCAGTGAGGCATGCAGCAGTCCCAGTAACGGGTGGCAAAGCCCTGCTGTCCACCGGCGCCTGCATTGAGGTACTTGGCTTCTTCAGCGGATGCGTTGGGATTGTTTTGCTGTTGCTGCTGGCTAGACGAAGATTTCGGCTGGCTGCTGGAGGACTTCGGCTGTTGCTGCTGCTGAGACGAAGAAGATTTTGCCTGCTGCTGTTGCTGTGAAGAAGAAGACTTCACGCTGGAGCTGGACTTCGGCTGCTGAGAAGGTGTTGAGCCGGTCATGTTCTGGCAATTCTTATTTTCAGGATCGTAGTAGCAGTTTACCTTGCAATCATTGTCGTAGGCGTACTTTTCGCCCTTGGAACCAGTCATCTGGTCATAATAGGCAACGCACTTGCCCGAAGCGCTGTCATAGCACTGACCGTTGCACTGTTTGTCGGAGGTGCCGGAGTTGTTCTGCTGCTTCGAAGAGGAGCTTGCTACAGGCTGCTGAGCCTTCTTCGAAGAGGAGGAAGCGACCGGGGTAGCCTTGGCGGAGCTGGAATTCACGACCGGATTTGTGCTCGGGTTGTAGACGGAAGAGCTGCTTACAACAACGGTGCCTGGGGCTGTTGCCGAGGAGCTGTTCACTACTACACCGCTAGAAATCGGTTCACCTGTGAGAGTCGTCTTGGAGCCATCGGGGTAGGTGATGGTCTTGTCCGGATTGACAATCGGGAGCGAAGAAAGATCGACGTTGACAACAGTCGTGTTTCCGGCTGCGTCTGAAATGGACTTTGTTGTCGTATTGAACGTGCCGACCGGATTGCTAAATGCATCCGTGACAGCGTACGTTCCAGTACCATTGGGTACAATCAAGAAAACTTGGCTTCCGGTATTGAGCAACCAGCTTTGCTGATCCACTTCAAGCATTTGCTTTGTCTGGATTGCCGGTAATTCGGCAGAGGTTGCTCCCGAAGGAGATGCAGGGTCATTGGAGCAGTTCCAAGCGATAAAGGAAAGTCCGAAAATTGTGAGGGTTTTAAACAGTTTATTCTTCATGATATAATAAGCCCTTGTAAATATATCACACCCTGTATTCCAATCATCCGTGCTAAAAGATAAAATCTTCTCCTCTAAAATGCTCATAATTAAGAGTAAAAAGAACTATACAATAGGATTATGTGAAAATAAGCACAACCTATTTATTATCAAAGACTTACAAAAAGAAAAACGCCCCGTTACGGGGCGTTTAGTTCCGATTTAGACCTTTTGATTAATACTTGGACTTGAGAACTTCGGGGCATTCCACTTCGACGTAGTTGTGCATGGGGTTGCCTGCGCCGTGCATGAATTCGGCGAGGAAGAGGCAGCCTTGCTTTGCCTTGGAATCACCGCTGAACACGCTGTTGCACTTTTCCTTGAGGCAGGTCAAAGTTGCAGCCGGCTTGTAGTTCTTTGCAGTTTCGCAGTCGGAGAGGAGGCCGCCGTATTGAGCACCCTGGTTGCCCCAACCCATGGAAGAGCATCCGTTGAACATGCCAACGCCGCCGCCCGGGATCATGATGTCGAACTGGCCCTGCTGAACGTCACCACCGATGTTGGTCGTCATGATGATGAGTTTCTTGTTCTTGATTGCCTGGTGGTTTGCGTCGGTCGAGTACTTGCCCTTACCGGTGAAGGTCAGCTGGTAGCACTTGCCGCAGTCGCCGCCATCGCTTGCAGGCACAGCTGCGAATGCAAAGCCCATTTCGGTACAGCCATCAATTGTAAACGGAATCTGGCTTGTGCAGGTCATGAGGCCGCCACCGCTACAAACGCTTCCGCCGCTCCAGTCGGAGCTTTCGTTCTGCCCCTTGTTGGTGCACTGCTTGGAATAGTTGCCATGTGCGTGTTCTGGCCAGGAGCAGTGGGGCTTGCAGCAGTCCCAATAACGGGTTGCCCAGCCGGAGCCTGTCTTGCCGCCACTCTTAGTCTTGATTGTCGGGCACTTGTTCGTGACTACGGCAGAGCTGCTGCTCGGAGGAGGTGCGGAACTGCTGCTCTTTGGCTTGGAGGAGCTGCTCTTCGGGGTGGCGCTACTGCTATTCGGGGTAGGCGGGACGTATGTCGAGGAGCTGCTGTTTACAGGAGGTACGTATGCGCTTGAAGAAGAAACGACAGGAGCGTCATAGTCCACGCACTTGGAATTCAACTGCAGGATGGACTTAGGTTGCATCAGCACTGCGATGTCGACCACGGTAAGCGGCGCAGTCCTTTCGAGATTGAAGATGATGCCTGTGGAGAAATCGATAACACCGACTGCTTTTCCTGACGGATCGGTGACAACCGTGCTATTATAGATGACGTAATTGCCTTTCTCGTCTTTCCAGTGGTAGGCGGGTTCCGTAATCTTATAGCGGATACCATCGCCAGGGATAATTTGCTGGTACAGGTTGAGATCGATGTTATTCATGATCGGTGTACCGGACAAATCCACCATGTTAAAAAGCGTCGTGCCCAGGATGGGGGAGAGCGTGCCGATTGGATTGCCTGCTTCGTCAGTCACTGAGCCGTCAGCGTAGATGAGGTAGTTCTTGTCTGCGGTCAACAGGCGGGCGTCTTCGCAAGTGGAAATCTGGGAACCGGATTTGCCCACGTTGCAGTTTGCCGGGTCGCCGATAAGCTGCGTTACGATGCTATGGTCATTGATGTTTAGGGTTTGTTGGTCTCCGAGTAGGTTTTGACCAGCCATGTCCTTGAGGACAATAACATTAGTTGTGACACCAACGGCTTTTCCAATCTGGTTGCCAGAAAGATCAGTGACCTTGTTGTCCTTGGTATAAATCAGGTAGCCTTTAGAAGGCATATACAAGGCGTCTTCACAAGGTATAACGGAAGAATCGCCACTGCTGGGCGATTTGTCTGAACACGAACAAGCCAAAACGAGTGCCCCAAGCGCAAGCAGGGGTCTCAAAAGGGGGTATTTCATAGAAGTTCCTCGAAATTATCCCCAAACACCTTTGTTTAAAGATAGCAATATTATATATAATGTCTTGTAAAAAATCTTTTCACGTGATAATCGTGATATAAAACAATTCGGAATTTGGTAATTGGTCTTTAGCCGTTGGTCATTCGTTAGTGGTTGTTGGTAGTTTGTCGGTGGTCGATAGGGGTGATTTTGGAGACGCGAATTCTGTTATTTTGAAAGGGGCGGGAAATCTCAAAATATTGAAAGTCAATGGTTTGGGAAGTCTGGAAAGGTAAAACTTTGTAAAATTTTCAAATGTAAAAATCTTTTTACTTTTAATGCGTGCACTTGTGAAATCGATTTTGGTGGGTTTATAAATAATGTTGATAAGATGTTAGAAACTTGGTTTTATCGTTGATATAAATTGCTATACCTTTGAAAATTAAGCGAAAAAGGGCATTTTTATCCTAGGAAATGAGCGGGTTTTCAACGCTCCGGAAACACCCCGAAAAATTGTGGATAAGTCCGAAAATCCGCATTTTTAGCGCAATTTCAAAAGAAAAATACTTGCAAATTACCTAGCATTTATTAAATTTGTGTTCCAATTTCGCAGAGTACCGCTTCCTATGCTTTGCGAAAATACGGAGAACTCGTGTAGTTCTCTTGAACTTGAAGCGATAAACCTTCTGCTGAAGAAGAGGAAAAAATGGCAAAAGAACATTTTGACAGAAGCAAGCCGCACTGCAACATTGGCACCATCGGCCACGTTGACCACGGTAAAACCACTTTGACCGCTGCAATCTGCACCACCCTTGCTGCTAAGGGTCTTGCCGCTGCAAAGCGTTTCGACGAAATCGACAACGCTCCGGAAGAAAAGGCTCGTGGTATCACGATCAACACCTCCCACGTGGAATACACCACTGCAAATCGCCACTACGCACACGTCGACTGCCCGGGGCATGCTGACTATGTGAAGAACATGGTGACTGGTGCTGCTCAGATGGACGGCGCTATCCTCGTCGTTGCTGCTACTGACGGCCCGATGCCGCAGACTCGCGAACACATCCTTCTTGCACACCAGGTTGGCGTGCCGAAGATCGTCGTGTTCATGAACAAGTGCGACATGGTTGACGATGCCGAAATTCTCGACCTCGTCGAAATGGAAGTTCGCGAACTTCTGTCCAAGTATGACTTTGACGGTGACAACACCCCGATCATCCGCGGTTCTGCTCTCAAGGCTCTTGAAGGCGATCCGGAATACCAGGACAAGGTCATGGAACTCATGAACGCTTGCGACGAATACATCCCGCTCCCGCAGCGCGATACCGACAAGCCGTTCCTCATGCCGATCGAAGACGTGTTCACGATTACTGGCCGCGGCACTGTCGCTACTGGCCGTATCGAACGCGGTGTCGTTCGCTTGAACGACAAGGTTGAACGTATCGGTCTCGGTGAAACCACCGAATACGTCATCACCGGTGTTGAAATGTTCCGCAAGCTTCTCGACGACGCTCAGGCAGGTGACAACGTTGGTCTCCTCCTCCGTGGCGCTGAAAAGAAGGACATCGTCCGTGGCATGGTTCTCGCCGCTCCGAAGTCTGTCACTCCGCACACCGAATTCAAGGCTGAAATCTACGTTCTCACGAAGGACGAAGGTGGCCGCCACACGCCGTTCATGAACGGCTACCGTCCTCAGTTCTACTTCCGCACCACCGACGTTACCGGCACGA